>ERZ791635.19-NODE-19-length-139748-cov-8.93496_pt1 | contig 139748 bp, 108 predicted proteins | sample MGYA00510056_ERZ791635 | MGnify/ENA primary metagenome ERZ791635 (study PRJEB30046, sample SAMN00715187) | human gut metagenome | study: EMG produced TPA metagenomics assembly of the A metagenome-wide association study of gut microbiota in type 2...
AGTTGCTCCTAAGAAGGCCGCCGGTACGGCTGCCGGACTTACCGGGTTCTTCGGCTACTTCTTCGGAACGGCTATTCTGGCTAATGTGGTTCTCGGTTATGTAGCTGAAATGGCCGGTTGGGACTGGACTTTCATCTTGCTGCTCATCGCTTGTGCTTTGTCCATCCTATTGATGTCTTTCACTTATAAAGACGAAAAAGCATTACTTGCGGAAAGAAATAAGAAATAATCTTTTTAAGATAATATAGAATGATTTTAAACCAGTATTTACCTTAAAAATTAAACTATGTTGAAGAATCCAATCAGATTGAGCGCAACCTTATTAGGTATGGCTTTAGTAGCTTTCACTTCCTGTGAAGACCAAGATTTTACAGATGTGAATAATGATGCAACACGTGTTGAAGTAAACACAATCTCAGCCGAAATGGCAAAAGTACGCGACTATGTACCCGATTACGCTGTAATGGCTCATCGCGGTTCAACATTCTGGGCACCGGAAGAAACGGAATCAGCATGGCGCTGGGCACGCGAAATGGGTGCGGATTATCTTGAATCCGATCTTCAGTGCACGAAGGACGGTGTGATCCTTGCGAACCATGATGACAATTTGAAACGTACCACTAACATTGAGAATGTGTATAGCGAACTTGTTCCGGCAACGCGTAAAGCCTTTTACATGCGTCATGGAATGAGCGAGGAAGAGGCAGAAAAATTGGTTGCCGCTGATAAGGCAAGTTTCCGTCCCTATTATGCGATGTCTTATATGTACGAAGAATTACTGGCTCTGGATGCCGGCAGTTGGTTCAATGAGACAAGTATTGAGCAAGCCCGCAAGTCATTTGCCGAAAAACATCAATATGTTTCCGCCCTTGAAGACCAGATTCGTTACGCCGAAGGCAAAATGCTGAAACGCGGTTCTGATGGTGAACGCATATACACTGTCACCGGCACTTGGGATCCGGACAAACCCCGGGATTGCTTGACATATAAATTTGAATATGTGGATGATCCGCAGGATACAGGTAACCGTCCGGGTATTTATATCGAGTTTAAGGAGTCCTGGCTGAATCCTTCGGACTTTGAAAAGCGTGTTTACAATAAATTGGACGAACTTGGTTGGAACATTATTACGAAACCTTGTGATGGAGAACCTTTCTATAAGAACAATAAAGTAAATGTAGGCAATACCAATGGTAAGGTGATTCTTCAGACATTCTCTCTTGAAAGTCTTCGCCGCACAGCAGACGAATTCCAGGGTAAAATACCTATGTGTTTCTTGTTGTGGGAAGGTAACGGCGCCACCGACTTGAAGTATGACACGCCTCAGGGATATGCCTCTTTCATCAATCTTGGTTTGGAATATAAGGCTCACATTATCGGCCCTTGCATTGCGGGAGCTCCTAATAACTATCCGGAGATGAACGCCCCATGGCAGGCCTATCTGATCAAGAAATCCGGCATGTTGAATCATCCGTACTCATTCGACTCTTATGCGCAAATGGGTAAGTATTTCGGACAATACAACTGGGGAAATACTGTACAATATGACGATGTTCTGCATGGTATCTATGGTGACGGTCTGTTCACTAACCGTTCGGAAATGAGTCTGAAATATTTAATTGACAATGGTCTGCGCAAAGCGCCTGCTCCTCAAACGGTTCCGGATGCAGTTGAGACACTTGAAAGACTTGGTTATTAATTAATTTATTAACACTAATACAGATTATATTATATGAAAAAATATATTTTAATGCCGGTATTGGCTGCATTGTCACTGTCAGGATCGGTAATCCAAGCTCAGGACTTTGATAATAATCCGGTTGTTAATGTTAGCAACAGTAAGGAAAACTTGAACTTCACGATTGGTGCGCGTTTCATGATGGACGGTGCATACTATCATTCGGACTTCACTCCGGTAAAATCGGGAGCAGCCATTACTGATGCGCGTATCCGTACTTCAATGAGTTATGAAGACTGGTACTTCTATGCAGATTTTGATTTCTCCAAAGGTAAATTCTCACAGAAGAATATTTTCCTGCAATACTCGTTGGAAGGTGCAAAAGGTACTCACCGCTTTAAAGCCGGTTATTACAACAATCCGGTTTCAATGGCAAATAATACCAGCCGCGGAAGCCTGCACTTTATCTCCCGTTCGGCTGCAGCCAATGCTTTTTCGCCTTCTCGTGAGTTGGGTCTGAGCTATATTTTCTACAACGACCATTTCTTTGCAAATCAGGGTGTATTTGCCGAAAACAAATACAACGATCAGCCGTCAGGCTATCAGGGCATGTCATTGGGTGGCCGTTGGGTATGGCGTCCCATCAATAATGATGACAGGACATTCCACTTAGGAGCTGCTTTCCGTTATGCTAATATTGCTACCGGTACAGTAGAGAACAATGTCCTGAAAACCGAGCTGGATATGGGATCTTCATTGGAAACTTACGTAGACGCTACTCAGGATTTCTTATCAGCCAAGTTGCCATGGGCAAAAAATGTGTACGATGTGGGTGCTGAGTTCTTGTATAAGACAGATGACTTTTTTGCCCGCGGCGAATACATGTACAAACATGTGACGAAAAAACGTGATGACCAGGCTTTGTTCGAAGCTAATCTGGGGTCTATTGACTCTTGGGGCTCGCTTGAGTCATGGCAGAAAGGTAATCCGCTTGGTGACAATTCTTTCCATGGGGCTTACATTGAAGCCGGTTATAAGATCTTCGGCGATCCGTATCAATACAGCAATTCCGATGCTTTGTTGAAGGGGCTGAACGGTAGAGCGCTTGAGGTGGTGGCTCGTTATAGTTATACAGGCTTGAACGATCTCGTTGAGGGTGAGAAATATGTTCCCGGCCGCGATCAATATTATCCTAACGGTGTATTGGCAGACTATCCCGCCACTTCGTTGAGCATTGGCGGCGGTAATATGCACTCGGCAACTTTAGGCGTAAACTACTCTTTCAACAAGTTCGCCCAAGTAATGTTGAGCTATACTTACAATCGTCTTGATCGCGATAAGTTCCAGTACGACAAGAACTTCCATGTGCTTCAGGCGCGTCTGATGTTCCAATTCTAATTGTGTGCATTTGTTTATAATAATGGTTAGTGAGCCTCTGTAACAGAGGTAACAAAAGAAAAGGGGATACTGCCACAGTGGTATCCTCTTTTTGTTGTATAGTGGAGGCAGCACAGATATTTCCCGAGATATTTGGTAGTAAAAACGAAAAAGTCATAACTTTGATTGCATTTTCAATTCTGATTAAAATGAGTAAACTTATGAAAGCATTTCTTGCAGGCATTTGTCTGTTTTTTGCCACCCTCGTTTCTTGCCAGCAGAAGGGAGAAGGTTTTACATCTGTTTCGGCAGATGAGTTTGCGACATTGATTGCTGATCCCGAAATTCAGCGATTGGATGTGCGTACGGTTGCCGAGTATTCGGAAGAGCACATCCCCGGCAGTATCAATATCAATGTGCTGGATGAGCAGTTTGCTGTTGTGGCGGATTCCACACTCCGGAAAGACGCACCGGTAGCTCTTTATTGCCGTAGCGGAAAACGCAGCAAGAAGGCTGCGGCTATCCTAAGCAAAAAGGGATATACGGTTTATGAACTCGATAAGGGGTTCACCGGCTGGAAACAAGCAGGGAAGGAAACAGAGAAATAGGCTGTTCCTTGTTTTGATACTCTCGATACCGGATGCTTAGCCGTTAAGGGTATCGATTGAAGCGTTGTTTTTTCTTTGGACAATATTATAATCCGGCAGGACAAAAACAATATCAAAAAATACTTATTACCAATATTGATGGACGATATTAATGGCTCTTTGTTTTATAACTGACTACATTTGTTCACCCAAATAATTCTAAATGAAAACAAAGAATTACATTAAATTGTGTACCATGGAAAATAAGTATTAATTGTATATTAATTAAATGCCCTGATAAAATGAAGATTATATTTGCTGTAATTGGGATATTATGCATGGGACTGATGTCTGTGCATGCCAATAACCCGTTGAGACAATCGCCTTATCCGCAAAAGGATAATATCATATATTTGAACCCGGCTCCTTTATTGGTGCCGTTGAGCATGAAGCAGTCGGATTATTTGCAGTTCAACCTCTCGCAAGATAAGAACTTCAAAGGAGACAACGATATTCTCTCCAAACCTGTACCCTGGTGCATGTTCAATGCCCATAAGGTACTGAATACAGGTGTGTGGTACTGGCGTTTCCGTTCGGTCAGCAAGGCCGGTGAAGAAATGCCTTGGAGTGAGACGTATAGTTTTACAGTAGAAGAGACTACTCCGCAGTTTGCAACACCTCCGTTTGAGGTACTTTTGAAGAACCTTCCTAAGGACTATCCGCGTATTTATTGCTTTTTGAACGGACACTTGGCGGATGCCCGGAAGAAGGTGCGTACTCATCCGGAGTTTGAAGTGATGGTTGATGATGCACGTACTGCGCTTGCTATGGATTTCAGTACCGATACGCAACCTTATAAACATGTCTTTGCCATGTCTGAGAATTTTGATAAGCTGAATACTGCCTATCAAATGTTGCAGTATGACGTTTATGCAGATAAGATGATGGCGAATGTACGTTGCCTTCTTAAGCAAGAACCGGCTAAGGACTTTATCAACAATGATTTCAAGGCAGGAGAGCTGGTCTATCTGCTAGCAGCTACTTATGAGAATTTTTATGAGCGCTTTACGGAGCAAGAGCATAAGCAGATAGAAAAGATTATAATGGGCGTTCTTGGCTTTTATTATAACGGTCGGCTCTTAGGGCGTGAGGAGAATATGTTTTTCGATGAACATATCTGGCAGTTTGAAATACGCCGTTTCCTGCAAGCTTCATTGGTGCTGTATGACAAATATCCTGCTGCAAAAGAATATTTGGAGTATTACTATGAACTTTGGAATACGCGAGGACCGGGCACAGGTTTTAATCGTGACGGCGCATGGCACAATGGAGCTAACTATTTCAGCGCAAATGCAGTCAGCTTGTGCTATCTTCCCACTTTGTTCGGTTATCTCACAGGGACTGACTTTCTGCAGCATCCTTGGTATAAGAATGGGGGAATAGGAGTGGCATATACTTGGCTGCCCGGCTCTTTGAGTGCAGGTTTTGGCGACGGACATGAAAAACGAAATGGTAAACCTTTACGCATCCGGAGCGCTTTTGCCGATTTCCTGGCCCGTACTACCGGTGACCCGTATGCAGCCTGGTATTCTGCTGTCAACAACCGCTATGATACCGAGTTTGAAACCCGTCTCTACCGTCTCGCATCCGCCAAGCAGCGCCCGGCCAATTGTGAACTTCCGGCGGATGCGCCGAAAGCTGTATGGTTTAGGGACTGTGGCGAAATGATAGCCAACAGTAATTTGAGGGATTTGAAAAAGAATATCAGCCTGAGTTTTCGTTCCAGTCCTTTCGGTTCGGGCAATCATACCCATTCCAATCAGAATGCTTTCAATCTGCATTATGGTGGGGAAGCGGTTTTCCATGCAGTGGGGCATTATATGAACTTCTGTGATCCGCATAATCTGCTGTCCTATCGCAATACACGTGCCCATAACACCATGCTTATAAACGGTATCGGTCAGCCTTTTACACCCGATGCCTATGGATACATTGTGCGTATGTTCAATGGGGATAACATCTCTTATGCTTTGGGGGACGCTTCAACAGCATATTGTGGCATCAGTAATATCCGTTTGTGGAAAAGAAGTTTTGAGAAGTATCATCTGACACAAACGCCCGAAAACGGTTTCGGTGAGACTCCTTTGAAGAAGTACCGTAGACACATTTTCCTGTTGCACCCCAATAAAGTCGTTATTTATGACGAACTGGAGGCAAATGAGAAAGTGCGTTGGGACTGGTTGCTGCATAGTCCTGTGAAATTTGATATAAATCCTGCCGCATCCATACTCACGACAGTGAACAAAGAGAAGGGGTTTAGTTCCGTTGTCCAATTGTTTTGTGAACAGGAAGCTGCTATCACCCAAACTGATAAATATGCTGCTCCTCCGAATCATGCTGATGCCCAGCGTGGTGAGGACTTTACCGATCCCTGGTCACTTACTGCAAGTTTCGGGCCGAGCAGGAATAATCGTATACTTACCATTATTCAGGTTGAAGCCGATGGCAGGCAGGCTGTGCAGATAATGAGAGAGGGCAATACTTTCCGATGCGGCGAATGGGTTATTGAAGCCGAATTGAATGCTAAACGTCCGGGCAGATTGTATATCCGTAACAGCCGGAACAATGCTGTGTTCAGCTATGGGGATAAGAAACCGGAAATAAACGGAGAACTCTATTCATGTAAAGAGAAAGATGCTTCTGTTTTGTTCGACTGTGTCAACGGGGAATGGACGGTTCAGGAAATGGGCGACCAAAGAGTGCAAACGATGGGAAAGTGGTAAATCTCTTGTGGCTTGTTACTTCATGGGGTTGTATCAAAATGAAATTCAGCTGAATCTCATTTTGATACAACCCCATGAAATATAAGGCATAATAAGGTTTTATACCATATATGAGTGCGTCTTTATAAGCTTTCTATCAGACGTTTCAGTACCACTGTTGCAGAAATCTCCCGGTTGGCAGCTTCCGGTATTACGATAGATTGCGGACTTTCAATCACATCATCCGTTACAATCATATTGCGGCGTACCGGCAGGCAGTGCATGAAATAGGCATTGTTGGTTACTGCCATTTGGCGGTCGCTTACGGTCCAGTCGCGGTCTTTGCTCAGGATTTGTCCGTAGTTGTCACCGGTGTAGGCGGCCCAGTTCTTGGCATATACAAAGTCTGCACCTTCAAAAGCTTTCATCTGGTCGTATTCCACGCGGGCATTACCCACAAACTTAGGATCGAGTTCATAACCTTCGGGGTGGGTAATGACGAATTCGTAGTCCGTCGCATTCATCCACTCGGCAAAAGAGTTGGGAACAGCCTGCGGCAACGGGCGCGGGTGCGGAGCCCATGTCATTACGACTTTGGGACGCGCCGTTTTCTTGTATTCCTCAATTGTGATGAGGTCTGCAAAGCTTTGCAGCGGATGGCGTGTGGCAGCTTCCATAGAGAATACCGGACGGCCGGAGTGCTTTATGAACTGATTCAGTATCACTTCGTTGTAATCGTATTCGCGGTTTTCAAAACGGGCAAAGGAACGCACTCCGATAATATCGCAGTAACAACCCATTACGGGAATGGCTTCCAGCAGATGTTCCGGTTTGTCACCGTCCATGATGACGCCGCGCTCTGTTTCCAGTTTCCAGGCTCCTTGATTGATGTCCAATACAATGACATTCATGCCCAAATTGAGGGCGGCTTTTTGAGTGCTGAGACGGGTGCGCAGACTTGAGTTGAAGAATATCATCATCAATGTCTTGTTACGTCCCAGCTCTACATATTTGAAACGGTCTTTTTTGATTTCGAATGCTTCGTCAAGTGCAGTTCTCAGGTTACCGATGTCCTGCACGCAAGTAAACTTCTTCATACTTTTCTAATGATTAGTGGTTAGTGGTTAATGATTAGCGATTAGCGGTTAGTGATTAGTTAACCATTAATCACTAATTTCTTATCTGTCCTTCTCCTTCAATTATCCATTTATATGTGGTAATTTCTTCTAAAGCCATTGGTCCGCGTGCATGTAGCTTTTGTGTGCTGATGCCAATCTCCGCACCCAATCCGAACTGTGCTCCGTCTGTAAAGGAAGTCGGGGCATTGACGTAGACGCAGGCCGCATCCACTTCGCGGCAGAACCAGTCGGCATGGCCTTTGTCTTCGGTCACGATACATTCACTGTGCTTGGAGCCATATTGCTGTATGTGCGCTATGGCGCTATCTATACCTTCAACGACTTTCACTGCCATTTTATAGTCTAAGAATTCCGTACCGAAGTCTTCTTCCGTAGCTTCTTTCAGCAATTGGGCCGGATAGTGTCCTTGTAGAGAGGCGTATGCAAACGTATCTGCATAGATAATTACGTTGTTTTCCTGCAACGGTGCACAGAGGGCGGGCAGGTCTTTCATGCGGTCGGCGTCTACGAGCAGGCAGTCCAATGCATTGCATACACTGACGCGACGGGTCTTGGCGTTGTTGATAATGGCAGCTCCCATCTCTACATCTCCGTAACGGTCAAAGAATGTATGGCAGATGCCGGCGCCGGTTTCTATCACCGGAATGGTGGCATTCTGGCGGACAAAGTTGATGAGGTTGCTGCTGCCGCGCGGAATGATTAGATCTACATAACCGTTGGCATGGAGCAATTCGGTGGTGGCTTCGCGGTCGGAAGGGAGCAGTTCCACGATGTGCAGGTCTGTTTCAAACTGTTTCAGCACATCATGTATCACACTGATAATGGCGCGGTTGGAACAGTCGGCATCGCTTCCGCCTTTCAATATGCAGGCGTTGCCGCTTTTCAGGCAGAGCGAGAACACGTCGAAACTAACGTTGGGACGTGCTTCGTAGATGATGCCGATTACTCCGAAGGGGACGCTCACCCGCTTTATTTTCAATCCGTTGGGCATTACTCCCTGTTTTTGTACGCGTCCTACCGGTGAGGGTAACTTGGCTACTTTACGGATATCGGTTGCGATTCCTTTCAGACGCTCGGGTGTGAGCATCAGGCGGTCGTACTTCGGATTGGAAGTATCCATGCGGTTCAAGTCTTTCCGGTTTTCGGCAAGGATAAAATCGGTTCTCTCCTCGGCTGCATCTGCAACTGCCAGCAGTATCTGGTTGATCTTTTCGTCGTTCAGCGCCAATAGTTTGCGACTGGCATACTGTACGGCGGCAAAAGTTTTGCTTAAATTCATTTTTCTTTGAAGTTTATAATTGTTTCTTTCGCAAATGTAGTGATAATATTAATAAGTAGTGCATTAAAAGACAGGCATAAGTGTACCAATTTACTACCGCACTTTGGTACAGGATGTACCAATGGTTGGTACATGAAATACCAAAGGTTGGTACACCTGGTACCAATGGTTGGTATATGTTGTACCAACGGTTGGTACGCGGAATATCACAGGTTGGTATATGAAATGCCTCCCGGAAGGATGCAGATGTCAAAGCGTGTCGCTTTCTTTCGGCTTATTCTATATAGAGATAGTCGTAGTGCACTACGGGTTTCTTGCCATGTTTCCCCATGGCTTCACGCGCTTGTTCGGAGTTGCAATTGGCTTTGCCCACACCCACTGCATTTCCTGTATGGTCAATGATGCGCACAATGTCGTCTTTCTCAAATCCGCCCCGTACATCGGTGATGCCTATGGGGAGGATGCTGACTGCCTTGTCGGAAGCCAGTATCTTGGTGGCGCATTCGTTGATGTGCAGTTCGCCTTTGGCGAAACCTTCGCTGTGGGCTATCCATTTCTTGACGCTGGATACGGGTTCGGGAGAGGGGATGAAACGGGTGTATTTCAATTCCTCATTCTTCATTCTTAATTCCTCATTTCTCAGGATGTCTGTAAGTATATTGTCTCGCTTGCCGTTGGCAATGATGACGGTGATGCCCTCATCGGCCACTTTACGGGCGATGTTGGTCTTGGTGAGCATGCCGCCACGTCCGAAACTGGATTTAGAGGTCTGTATGTAAGAGGAGAGGTCTTTGCCATGTTCTATCTCGCGGATGACTTCCGATGCAGGGTCGGCAGGCGATCCGTTATAGATGCCGTCTATGTTGCTCAGGATAATCAGGGCTTGGACATCCATCATGGAGGCTATCAGTCCGGAGAGTTCGTCGTTATCGGTGAACATCAGTTCGCTGACGGAGATTGTGTCGTTCTCGTTGACAATGGGAATTACTCCGTTTTCCAGCATGACGGTCATGCAGTTCTTTTGGTTGAGGTAGTGGCGGCGGGTACCGAAATTCTCTTTCATGGTGAGTACTTGCCCTACGGGGATGCCATGCTCGCGGAATAATTCGTAGTAGCGGTTGATAAGTTTAGCCTGCCCTACGGCTGAAAACAGCTGGCGTTGGTCTACGCTGTCCAGCTTTTTCGTAGGGTGTATCTCGCTCCGGCCGGATGCTACGGCACCGGAAGAAACAAGGATGATTTCCACACCTGCTTTGTGCAGCCCGGCTATTTGGTCTACAAGGGCGGACATACGCGTTACGTCCAATGTGCCGTCACGACGTGTCAATACATTGCTGCCTATCTTGACAGCAATTCTCGTTAGTTGTTGCTCCATATTTGTGTTCTTTCCCTATGTAGGGAGGTTTAATCTCCCTCTTCCTTTTTTTCGTATGCACGAACAACCTCCATGGCTGTTTCGTAATTTGCTTCATTTACGAGTACAGCTACATCTATTGCTGTATCGGGTAGGACAACGTTTACTACCATCCCGTCTTTCAAGGTTGACTCAATGTCATTGTTCCCTAACAGGCTTTTTACAAGTTGGGCTTCCCAAAGTGATCCTTTGAACACTTCGATGAGCTTGCTTTTATCTTCTTCTTTCATAATGGTATGAATTTAGAGTTCTTGTTTCACAAATATAACAAGTTTTTTTGACTTAATGTTTAATATCCTGTAATTTGTAGCTATAACTCGATGCGGCGTACCGTTATTGCTTCGTTCAGGAAGATAGATGCCGACTCGATGAATTTTTCTTCCGCCTCTGTGGTGTAATAGGTGCATTTGCCGCCTCGCGTACATTTGATATCTATTTCGGGGTGGCGGTGGAGATAGTCCTTCAAGCTGTCCGCTACTAATTGTCCTTGTGATACGATGGTGATGCCGGCCGGCATATACTGTTGTATCTTAGGCAGGAGTATCGGGTAGTGGGTGCAGCCTAGAATTGCGGTGTCTATTTCCCGGTCTTTGACAAGAAGTTCATTTATGTATTTGCGGATGAAATAATCCGTTCCGTCACCCAGCGCTTCGTTGTTTTCTACGAGTGATACCCATAATGGACAGGCTTCTCCGCTGACTTTGATATCGGGGAAAAGTTTGCGGATCTCAAGCGGATAGGATTCGGATTTGATAGTGCCGCTTGTGGCGAGCACTCCGACGTGGCGGCTGCGGGTGATATTGCCGATACATTCTACAGTGGGGCGGATAACGCCCAACACGCGGCGTGCGGAGTCGAGGTGCGGCAGGTCGTTTATCTGTATGCTGCGCAGAGCCTTGGCGGATGCAGTATTGCAAGCAAGGATTACAAGGTGGCATCCCATTTCGAACAGTCGGGTAACAGCTTGCAATGTGAAAGCGTAAACAACTTCAAACGAGCGTGTGCCGTAAGGAGCGCGGGCATTGTCTCCCAAATAGATATAATCGTATTCTGGTAGTATTTCCCGTATCTTGCTCAAGATCGTGAGACCGCCGTATCCGGAATCGAATACGCCGATGGGGCCGGGGCTGGAGGGGAGTTTCTGTTTCATACAATCTTTCTGGCGCTAAGTGTAGTGTGCAGCAAAGATAATGTAATTTGCGGGGATAGAGTGTGGATTGTGCATAATTTTGTAAAAGATGCCGGAATGTAAAAAAGCCAGACTGTCCAACAGTCTGGCTTTTTTCTGTGATTGCCTCATTTAGAGGTATACGGTTTACCGATGTTTGTTATTTGATGCCGAGTTGCGTTTTTACTTTGGCGGTAACATCTATGCTCTGCGTTCCTACATAGGGTATCGGAGTACGGGCCAAGTCGAATATATATACAACACCTTCAGCTTTACCTACCGCTTGGATAGCTTCGTCCAGTTTCTTATAGATAGGTGTCATAGCATCTTGCTGTGCTTTTTGCATGGACTGATAGGCTTCTTGCTGGAACTGTTCCTGGCGTTGTGCCATGTCCTGCAATTCTTTCTGACGTCTTTCTGCGATGTTTTTGGGCAGTGAGTCAGCTTGTGCTAAGAATTCTTGATACTTTTTATTGAACTCTTCCTGAGTGCGTTGCATTTCTGTTTGGTACTCTTTAGACATAGCATCCAGGTCGGCTTGAGCTTTTGTGTATTCCGGCATGGTGATGATAACTTCTTGGGAGTTCATGTGAGCGAATTTAGTTTGCGCCATGGCTCCCAGAGGGAGGGCAAACATAACTACGAGCAGTGCGATTTTTTTAAGCATAATATTTATATTTATTTTGATTATTATTCGTTATATGGGATGCAAATGTATGAAATTAATTTGAATATCCTAATTTTGCAAGCACTTCATTGCTTATATCGATACTTGGAGAAGCGAAAATTATGCTTGATGCGGATGCGCGGTCCACCACTACGGCGTAGCCTTTTTGTGTGGAGATAGCCTTTACCGCTTCGTAGATTTCATCTTGAATGGGCTGCATTAAGGCTTCGCGCTTTTTGATGAGTTCGCCTTCGGGACCGAAGTATTTACGGCGTAATTCCGCTGCTGATTTTTCTTTGGCAACAATCTCTTCTTCTTTCTTTGACTTCTGTGCGTCGGAAAGGGTCTTAATAGATGCCTGATAGCTATCATACAGACCTTTGGCTTCTTTGCCCAGCTTTTCAACCTCACTTTGCCATTGCCTGCTAGCTTGATCCAATTCTTCAGTTGCACTTTGGTAGGCAGGGATATTCTTCAGGATGTACTCCATGTCAATCAGGGCAAACTTCTGTGCATTGGCTGTCATGCCTATGGCAAACAGCAGAAACATGCTTAATAAACTCTTTCTCATAACGTTCTGGTTTTAGTTAAACAAAATTAGAACTCTTGTCCTAAGATGAAGTGGAACTGGCTGCCGCCGTAATCACTTCTTCCGAATACTTTGTCGAAACCGTAAGCCCAGTCAATACCCATCATACCAATCATAGGAAGGAAGATGCGGACACCGACACCGGCAGAACGTTTCAAATCAAACGGGTTGAACTTGTTTACGTCTTGCCAAGCATTACCGGCTTCAACAAAAGTCAACGCATAAATACTGGTACTTGTTTCCAGCATCAGCGGATATCTTAATTCCAGGCCGAGACGTGTGTATGCATAGCCTTCGTATCCATAAGGAGTAAGAGAGCTGTTTTCATATCCACGCAAGGCAACACTTTCGGTTGCGTAGCTGGAATATCCTGTCATACCGTCTCCACCCACGTCAAAGGTTTCAAACGGAGATTTCTTATATTTGTTGTAGTGCCCTAACAAACCGAACTCTACACGTCCCATCAATACCGGAGTGCGTTTTACTGCTATCGGGTCCATTAACGGGATGTATATTTTGGATTTGAATTTCCACTTGTGGTATTCTATCCACTTATGCATCTTGTTCATGTCGTCCTGATTGCTGGTACTGTACTTGCTGTAATCCGTACCGTCAAACAAAGAGTAGGGCGGCGTCAGTTGTGCCGATAGCGAGAACTCCGAACCTTGACGCGGATAAATAGGATTGTCGATAGAACTACGTGATAACGTGAGGTTTATACTCAAGTTATTACATTTACCGTTGGTGACAGGGAAATACTGCCAGTCGCTCAGGATATAACGCTGATAAGACAATTCTGCTGTAAATTGGAAGTAGTCATCCGGCCATTTCAGACGTTTACCGAACATTACTGCCAATCCCCACATCTGAATGGATTTGTCAGGATCGTAATAGTTCTCGTAATTGTTGTAGTTACCATAGTTATACATGCCATAACCGTACATGCCGCTATAATAGCTGTTGTAATAGCTATTCATATATGCATCATTGTAGTAGCGGCTACTAATGTCTGTCTGACGGGAGTAGAATGCAGATACGGAGAAAGCATTCGGACGTTTGCCGCCAAACCAGGGATCATAGAATGATACGCTGTATGATTGGTAATATTTGGCATTGGTCTGTCCGCTGATTGTCAATGTCTGTCCGTCGCCTTGTGGCAGGATACCACGATAATTTTCTCCCGGATGCAAGAGGTTGGCAACAGAGAAGTTTGTGAACTTCAGGCTCAGTTTACCGATAATACCTGTTTGCCCCCAACCGGCAGAGAATTCTACTTGGTCGTTTGCTTTGGAGATGAGGTCATAGCCGATGTCTACTGTGCCGTCCTCCGGTTTGGGTTGAATGTCCGGTTGGATTTGTTCGGGGTCGAAGTGTCCCATTTGCTGGATTTCACGCATGGAACGCATCAAGTCCTCACGACTGAATAATTGACCCGGGCGGGTGCGTAACTCACGACGGACTACATTTTCATATAAACGGTCGTTACCATTGATGCTGATTTTGTTGATAGTAGCCTGCCGACCTTCAAAAATACGCATTTCCAAATCAATGGAGTCACCTACGATGTTTACTTCCACCGGGTCGAGCGAATAGAACAGATAACCATTATTGTAATAAAGGTTGCCGATTGCATCTTCGTCCGTACTGGTGCGCTCTTCCAGCAGTTTCTGGTTGTAGACATCTCCTTTCTTCATGCGCAACAAGAAGTTCAACTGTTCGGAAGGATAAAGGGTGTTACCAACCCACGTTACATTACGCAAATAGTATTTCTGGCCTTCTTCAATTTCCATTGAAATATCTACCGTACGTTCATCATAGGGCTTGATGCTGTCTGTCACAATCATGGCATCACGATAACCTAGTTCGTTATATTTGTCTATAATGAGCTGTTTATCGGCTTCATAGTTCTCCTCCACGAATTTCTTTGTGCGGAAGAGGTTGAGAAGTTTGCCCTTCTCGTTGGTTTTCTTCATCACACGTTTCAGTTTCTTGGTGGTGATGGCTTGGTTACCGGTAATCGTGATTTTATGTACTTTTACTTTCTCTTTCTTGTCGATGTTAATATCGACCAAGACTTGATTGGCATTATTGGGATCATCTTTTTGGGTAATGATCACATCGGCATTTTTGAACCCCTTATCATCAAAATAACGTTTGATCAGTGTTTTGGCACGATCTATTAAGTTAGGAGTTACTTGGTTTCCTTTTATCAGTCCTACTCTGGCCTCTAAGTCTTCACGCTCTGATTTCTTCACGCCATGATAGCGGATGTCGGACACGCGGGGACGCATGGTCAAGTGGATTGTGAGCCAAATCTGATCGCCTTCAATCTTGTCTGCCGTAATTTGTACATCCGAAAAAAGACCATGTCGCCAATAGCGTTTACATGCTTGCGTTATTTCATCACCGGGTACGGTAATCGTTTGGCCTTTGGATAATCCGGATAAACCAATGATTACATAATCTTCATAATTCTTGGCTCCTACTACCTTTATATCTGCTATTTCATACTTTTTGGGTGTTCCCGAATAAAGGATAACCGGCTTTTCGGCCCCATCAGTATTGCTTGTGTTCTGTGCCGCGCTGGTCAGTACACAGCTAAAGAGGCAGATAATTGTTACGAGTATGGAGAAAATACGATAGTACATCTTTTTATTTACTATTTTACAATTTACTATTTACTATTTGTGTTTGTTCGGTCAACTGATTTGTTCACTGGTTTTTCCGAACCTGCGCTCACGCTTCTGATAGTCGTAAATGGCTTTGTGAAGTGCCTCTTCACGAAAGTCCGGCCAATAGGTGTCGCAGAAATAAAGTTCCGAGTAAGCACATTGCCAAAGCAGGTAGTTACTTAGGCGAACTTCTCCACCCGTACGTATCAATAGATCCGGATCGGGCATAAAGTTGGTGGTAAGGTGCTGGGAGAACAGGTGGCTATCAATCCGGTCGGGAGCTAATTCGCCTTTTTGCACTAAGATTGCAATCTGGCGGGCCGCTTCTGTTATCTCCCAATGAGATGAGTAGCTGATTGCCAGCACTAAGGACATTCCCGTATTATTTGCGGTATGTGCCACACAGGTTTCCAAACGTTCCCGTACATTGTCGGGGAGCTTGGTTAAGTCTCCTATAATTCGGAAACTGATATTATTCTTCATGAATGTTTCTTCCTCGATAGAGTCGAAAAGAAGTGCCATCAGTGCGGCGACTTCGTTAGAAGGACGATTCCAATTTTCGGTGGAGAACGTATATAAAGTCAGATATTTGATGCCTAATTTTGACGCTTCTTCTGCAATGATATGCACAGTCTCAGCACCGGCTTGGTGTCCGTAACTGCGTTCTTGTCCACGCAGTTTTGCCCAACGCCCGTTGCCGTCCATGATGATTGCCACGTGCTGTGGAATTCGGCTTAAATCAAGTTCTTCTGTATTCAGCATCTTTCTATACTTACATCTCTTGTCTTGGTTACTATTATTCGTCTTATACCTTATATAATAAAGACAACAATAACATAATAGGTTTATGGTATAGCCGGCATCAGCTTATTAAGATGTCCGCGCCAAATAGCATTTGTCTTTCCGTCGCCACCAAATATTACCCATATATAAGGACTGTCAACAACAATGGAGTAAGGGGCGGTTATGCCTGCCATATCTTTGTCCAATAAGAACTTCTTTTCTGTTTTACGCCAAGATATGCCGTCTACTGAGGAGTAGATAACATTTAGTCTGTTGACGTCTTCACTTCCGAATATATAGAATATATTTCCGTAATTCATCACAACCGGATTTTTCAATGCCGGGCAGAATGCATCATATGCCGTATTATCAAGTGGGAACCAATTCCTGCCATCGTTAGAGACCCAGGGAACCGTTTGTGATAGGTCACTGTTTGAGGTAGTACCTACCATTATAGTCTGCAGCTGATAGTTTGTTTCAAAGTTGGCGGAGTAGATATTGGCTGTCGGATGATAATTTGTATCGTCAAATTGACCGCTGTTTTGGCTTTCTCCATTGTCGCTGGTAGAGTAAACTCCGTTATCGGTAATAACGGTAAGCGTATTCGGAAAACCTGCCACTAATGCCTGAACATCACTTCCTAATTTAGGTACGATCTCCCATTGAATGCCGTCTTGTGAGGTAAAGACTTGCTTGTTTTCTGTAACAATGTAGAGTTGCTCTCGGGATGTGGTGCTTGTAGCTCCTTCTTCATATTTCACGTTGACAAGTGTTGCCAGCTTGGCATCAGTCGGAAAATCTATATAGGCATCAGCTGTTTCCCATCCGTATTCACTTGGCTTTGTAGAAGTCTTATAAGCAGCATTTTGTGTAAATACCCATAAGTCGTTATTGAACAATATTGCTTTTTGTCCTTTTACAGAAGGTATTCCAGGGAGGGCAGATGCCATACGATCCCAAACTAAAGAGTCTGGATCCTGTTTATGTTTCCTGATTTTGAGGGTATACTCTCGAACTGTGCTGAGGTCCGGCGCATGCACCTTAAATTTCATGCCATCGTTGTTGTTGACTGCTCCAGTCAAGTCTACCGAGTCGGTTTGAACAAATATAGTGTCATTAAGTCCGGCAGTTATCCAACCGCTTACGAGGAAAGTGTCAATTAATATGCGATCAATAATAGTATCTGCTCCAACAGGCAATGAGTCTTGGTTGTAAATCTCTCTGTGCAGTTGGTCTATTGTGAATTTATAATGCTTGCCATATATCGTGTCAAGGGCAAATGCATGTACCGTCGCGTCAGAACTTAATTCGATTGTATTATCATCAGAGTCAAGGCACGAACTTATTGCGATTGATACAAAAATGAAACTTGCAATTATTGCTAAAAACTTTATTCTCATTTTAAAAGATAGTGTTTATTTACAAGTTGCAAAAATAGGAACATTTTTTTCTATAAACAGCTTTATCGGCAAGTTTTATATAAAATTATAGATAATATGGCTGTTTTTCTCGATTAAAAAGCCCTCGAATAAGGCTGTTAGCCTAATCTTGTGGCGATGTAATGCCGAAAATTTCTTCCGAAATATTGTTCATTGACATAAGGTGTTTTATTGCCTATTTCAGGTGCTTTAACACCGGAGAATAATTTTAGAGGGCTTTCTTCCACAAAAATCTCGTCCCATAGCTCTGCATTAATGAAAGATTGTAATAAGTAGCTTCCTCCTTCTACGAGTAATGATTGCAGTCCTTGCGCATACAGATGTTGCATGATTTGGGGCAATATATTTTGTTGAAAGTCAATAACGATGTATTCAGTGTTAGGGAATGCTGCATGCGGCTGTCCCGTAAAAACAAGTGTGCGGATACTGTCATCGAACAGATGTAAGGAAGGTGAGAGGCGTTGCTGCCTGTCTATAACAATCCGTACGGGAGATTGACCTTGCCAGTTGCGTACTGTCAGACTGGGATTGTCCAACTCTGCTGTGTGTGTGCCCACCATGATCGTGCTATGTTCTGCCCGTCTTTTGTGTACAAGCATGGAGGTCAGAGGAGTGGATAGAATAACCGGTTTTCCGTCCTTTCGGCATTTGTCAATGTGCTTATCGGCAGACTCAGCCCATTTCAACGTGATGTAGGGCCGGTGCAAAGAGTGGAATGTGACAAAACGCCGGATTAAGTTTTTGCAATCTTCTTCCAGTACTCCGACGATGACTTCACGTCCTGCATCTTTCAATTTTTGAATACCTCGTCCTGCTACTTTTGCAAAGGGATCTTGGCAGCCGATTACAATACGGGGGATTTGTTTCTCGATAATCAGATCGGCGCAAGGCGGTGTCTTACCATAATGGGCGCAAGGCTCCAGACTGACATAAATGGTGGAGCGTTTCAGTAAAGAGGGCTCTTTTACAGAGCGAATCGCGTTAACTTCGGCATGCGCTTCACCACAACGTATATGATAGCCTTCGCCTATAATTTTCCCGTCGCACACAATTACTGCGCCTACCATTGGATTGGGAGCAGTGTTGCATAAACCGTTTTGGGCTAACTGAATACAACGGCGCATATATTTTTCTTCTTCCATACTTTGTATTACTCTTAAAGTTCTACTATTTTTGCAGCTTGAATGCCGAATGTTATGAATGTTTCCGTCTCCCATATTCGTCGTGCTTTGCAGGAGAGTTACTCTGTGCAAGAAGCTGCCAACTTATCCCGCATTGTCTGTTGTGAAATGCTGGGACAGACCACGATTGATTATTATTTGGGCAAAGATATAATTTTATCTTCAAAAGAGATGCAGAAATTAAATGGCATTCTTGCCCGTTTGCTTAATTTTGAACCGATACAGTATATACAGGGAACTGCCCGTTTTTTGGAACGCTCCTACCATGTTGCTCCGGGAGTGTTGATTCCCCGCCCGGAAACGGAAGAATTGGTGGAGGTAATGCTAAGGGAAATCCCGCCTGATGCCCGTATCCTTGACATTGGAACAGGAAGTGGCTGTATTGCTATCTCTCTTTCCAAAGCGTTCCCGAATGCGAAAGTAACGGCCTGGGATGTTTCGGAGGATGCCCTTTGTATCGCTCGCCGCAATAATGATGATTTGCAGGCGTCGGTTTGTTTTGTGAAGCAGGACGTATTGGCATGGAGAGGGGATGGCGGACAGTGTTATGATGTGATTGTCAGTAATCCACCGTACATCACAGAGTCGGAAAAGCAAGAGATGGAGCGTAATGTTTTGGACTGGGAACCTTTTTCGGCATTATTTGTTCCGAATAATGATCCATTGCTCTTTTATCGGAGAATTGGAGAATTAGGCAGGATGATGCTGGTAGACGGTGGCCGGCTTTATTTTGAAATAAATCGGGCTTATGGGGAGGCTACGGCGATGATGCTTTGTGGACAAGGATATACCGGTATACGGATACTAAAAGATATTTCCGGAAATGATAGATTTGTAATTGCAGAACGATGATAGAAATTACTGAAACAGATGCTTTAAGCCGGCTGGCTGCTTATTGTTCCACAGCGGAACATTGTCGGGCGGAAGTTACGGAGAAGTTGCAGCGATGGGGGATCTCCTATGATGCCATAGACCGTATCATAAACCGTTTAGAACAAGAAAAATACATTGATGAGGAGCGCTTTTGCCGCGCTTTTATTCATGATAAATACCGCTTTGCCAAATGGGGGAAAATAAAAATAGGTCAGGCACTCCAATTAAAGAAAATTCCCCAAAGAGTTTTTTCTCCGTACCTGAATGAAATTGATGAGGATGAATATCTTGCTATTTTGAATAATCTGCTGATGGCAAAACGCAAAAGCGTTCATGCCGAGAATGAATTCGAATTGACTAACAAGTTGGTACGTTTTGCTCTGAGCAGAGGATTCGAAATGAAAGATATTCGCCATTGTATTACACTTTCTGATGAAAATGACAATCTGGAGTAAAAATTATCCGTTTTCTTTTTTCTATTCTCGTTAGCTTTCTGTATTTTTGCGGCATATTTATCATAATAGTTAGTTTAGCTATGAAAACTTTAGAAAGATTGTTTGCAGAGAAGTTGCTGAAGATTAAAGCGATTAAACTACAACCCGCTAATCCATTTACTTGGGCATCAGGATGGAAATCTCCGTTTTACTGTGATAACCGTAAAACTCTTTCATATCCTTCTCTCCGTAATTTCGTGAAATTGGAAATTACGCGTCTGATTCTGGAACGTTTCGGTCAGGTTGATGCGATAGCCGGTGTCGCTACAGGAGCTATTCCTCAGGGGGCATTGGTGGCTGATGCATTGAATCTGCCATTTGTATATGTGCGCTCTACTCCGAAAGATCATGGATTGGAGAACCTGATTGAAGGTGAACTTCGTCCGGGCATGAAAGTTGTTGTGGTGGAAGATTTGATTTCTACCGGTGGAAGCAGTTTGAAGGCTGTTGAGGCTATTCGTCGTGATGGATGTGAAGTGATCGGTATGGTTGCTGCTTACACTTATGGGTTTCCTGTTGCAGAGAAGGCATTCAAAGAAGCAAAGGTTCCTTTGGTGACATTGACCAACTACGAAGCCGTAATGGAAGTTGCGCTCCGTACAGGTTATATCGAAGAAGAAGATGTGGCTACGTTGAATGAGTGGCGTAAAGATCCTGCACATTGGGACGCTGGAAAATAAGATTTATTTTATATAATGATAAGATTATGACGAAAGAACCATTCGGATAAATACTGTCCGGATAGTTCTTTTTGTCTTTTAAAGACCATTAGGATTATGACTAAATTTGAAAGTGCGGTGAAGGTGATACCTGCCTCGCAAAATGCTGTTTACGAGAAACTTTCAGACCTTAATAATTTAGATAAGGTAAAGGATCGTCTGCCGCAGGACAAGGTGAAGAATTTGAGCTTTGATAAGGAAAATCTATCGATAGAGGTGCCACCGGTTGGGAAAATCGTATTACAGATCGTAGAGAAAGAACCTTGTAAGTGTATCAAGTTTGCAACAACGAGCTCTCCTTTGCCGTTTAATTTGTGGATACAGATTGTGCCTGTTACAGAAACGGAATGTAAAATGAAACTTACTATTGGAATGGAGTTAAATCCGTTTATGAAAACTATGGTGCAGAAACCTTTGCAGGAAGGATTGGAGAAAATGGCAGAAACTCTGTCGCTAATCAAATATTAATTCATTAATCACTAGAAATTCATGGTTCAGAAACTTTGGGAAAAATCCGTTCAGGTGAATAAGGATATAGAGCGTTTTACGGTGGGACGCGATCGGGAAATGGACCTTTATCTGGCAAAACATGATGTGCTGGGATCCATGGCGCATATCACGATGCTGGAAAGTATCGGCTTGTTGGCAAAGGATGAGTTGTCTTTGTTGCTTGCAGAATTGAAGAATATTTATGTTACGGCTGAAAAAGGGGAGTTTGTGATAGAAGAGGGAGTGGAAGATGTCCATTCTCAGGTGGAGCTGATGCTGACTCGTAAGCTGGGCGATATAGGAAAGAAAATTCACAGTGGACGGTCACGCAATGACCAGGTATTGTTGGATCTGAAACTTTTTACCCGTACGCAGATAAAGGAAATAGCTGAGGCTGTGGAGCAGCTTTTCCATGTGCTTATCATGCAGAGTGAGCGTTATAAGGACGTGTTGATGCCGGGATACACTCATTTACAGATAGCAATGCCATCATCTTTCGGACTGTGGTTTGGCGCTTATGCGGAGAGTTTGGTAGATGATATGCTATTTTTGCAGGCTGCCTTCAAGATGTGTAATCGTAATCCTTTAGGCTCTGCTGCAGGATACGGTTCTTCCTTTCCTCTGAACCGTACGATGACTACTCGGTTATTAGGCTTCGATTCATTGAATTATAATGTGGTATATGCTCAAATGGGGCGTGGTAAAATGGAGCGTAATGTTGCTTTCGCTTTGGCAACTATTGCGGGTACCCTTTCCAAACTTGCATTTGATGCTTGTCTGTTCAATAGTCAGAACTTTGGGTTTGTAAAGTTGCCCGATGACTGTACTACTGGTTCGAGTATCATGCCACATAAGAAAAATCCGGATGTATTTGAACTGACACGTGCCAAATGTAATAAATTACAATCATTACCTCAACAGATAATGATGATAGCCAATAATTTGCCTTCCGGTTATTTCCGGGACTTGCAGATTATTAAGGAGGTGTTCCTGCCTGCTTTTCAGGAATTGAAAGACTGCCTGCAGATGGCAACTTATATTATGAATGAAATCAAGGTGAATGAACATATTCTTGATGATGATAAATATTTGCTTATTTTCAGTGTGGAAGAGGTGAACAGTCTGGTCCGGGAAGGTATGCCGTTTCGCGATGCTTATAAGAAAGTTGGTTTGGACATTGAAGCCGGTAAGTTTTCTCATGACAAAGAAGTGCATCATACGCACGAAGGCAGTATTGGCAATCTGTGCAATGATGAGATTTCTGTTTTAATGCAGAAAGTTGTAGATGGTTTTAATTTTGGAACAATGGAACAGGCTGAAAAGGCACTGCTTAGTAGGTAGCGCTATTAGTTAACTTGTTGTAGTGTACGATGTTAACTTCTTATATTAAGTATGTTAACTTATTAATGATAGCTCAGTTAACATCGTACTTCCTATTTTGTTAACTTTTTCCGGTGAAAAGTTTGGCTGTAACGGGGAAACTGTTTATCTTTGCATCCGTTCTCCAAAAAACTGCGGAAATAGCTCAGTTGGTAGAGCATAACCTTGCCAAGGTTAGGGTCGCGAGTTCGAGTCTCGTTTTCCGCTCTCCTTTTTAAGGATGCTCGAATGGTGGAATGGTAGACACGAAGGACTTAAAATCCTTTGGCCATTGCGGCTGTGCGGGTTCAAGTCCCGCTTCGAGTACTTGAAGGGACGAATGGTGATTTTCACTGTTCGTCTCTCTTTTTTTATCCCCATTATTTGTTGGAAATGAGTAGTTTAGCAGAAAGAATTGATTGACGGTTTTAGGTTCAATATGCTCGTTATTTTTGTCGTAGATAAAGCCGTCGGGAAATACCAATTTTTGCAACCTCCTTCTTCCTTCTAATCCTTGTAATTCCCATAAATTGAACAAGTTAGAGCGCATTGCGAACGCATAATCAATGAATTTATCAAGGTTCAATATTTCTGTGTTCACCTTTGAATATTCTACCTGTAAACCTCTAATTTCTGCTTCTAATCTCGTCATTACCTTTACGCAAATCTCTTGTTTCTTTGTGTCGGAACAAAGTGCATAATTGGTTTCAACTTGCTCCAGTTCTTTTTCCTTTGCTTTGATATTGGATTTTATAGACTGGGCTCTTTCTTTATTTTCTTTATTCATGTTATCAAAGGTAATGGTTAGTTGTAGTTTTAGGAGTTCTGATACCTTATCAGATAGAGAGTACTTATTTACTTCCTCTTCAAAGGCTTCATGTACGTTTTTGGTTGAACTGTTATACTTGCATCCTTTGCGGCTGCAAACATAATAACCAATATCAGTACGCCCGAATTTCTTCCGCATCTTAGTTGATATACTTGCGGATAGATTATTGCCACAACAGGGACATTTGATGCTGCCTAGTAATGGTGCATACTCCTTATCTATCTTTTGTTCATATCCACTATGGTTTTTGGATAACTCTCCATTTACTTTCAAGAAAATTTCTTTTGGTATCAATGGAGGATGATTTCCTTGTACAATATCCCCTTGCAAGAATTTATGTGCCATATAGCCACAATAAAAAGGGTTCTTGAACAGTTCTGATAGCTTCTGCTTACAGATATGGAAACCTTCTGCTGCCAGTCTATGCCTGATTTCTTCGTTAGATAGTTTGTTATTGGCTTTCCAAAGGAATGCTTTTCTTATTAGTTTTCCTTCTTCATTGATGGTTATAATCTGCTCTTTCTTTGTTGTTTTTTGCTCATATCCTCTTGGAGCTTTACCAATCCATCTACCTTTTAGTAATGCTTTTACGCTGTTTTCAACAGTTGTTGCTCTCTTTTCGTCATTTTGAAACCTTGCATTTGCGAGTTCCATGAGTTGCATATACTTTCCGACTGGTGTACGTGGGTCATAATTTGATGTTGCAGATACCACGTATGCTCCTCTAGCTTCTACTTCTTCAATAATGGTTGTGCTTCCCGTTCTACTGAAACGGGAGGTACTGAACACTATTACGGTTTTTACTATCTGATTGCTGCCTTTCTTATTGCTCTGTTTGATGAAGGTTAACATACGACTAAATTCTTTGCGTTCCTTATCGCTCTTTGCTGATTCGTATGTTCCTCCAAACTCACCGACAATATTGTATGAGTGCATGTTTGCGTACTCTCTACATTTGTCTATTTGCACCTCTAGACTTTGACCGTCTACTTGTTCACTGGAACTAACACGGGTATAGATGATGGCATTGCCGCCTACTTGTTCTTTTTGCTGTTTTTTGCCTTTAGCAAAGCCTTTTAATTCAAAATTCTCCATATTGTGCATCTTTTTTGTTATATGCCTCATAGCTCAAAACTGAAAAAGCATATAGTGTATCAATTAATTCTTTTGCATCCTCTTGGGATATTCCTTTGAAGTTGCGGTTCTCTTTGATGGTATCTAAGTTTAAATACTGTGCATTCATATTGTATTTCTATTACAAAGTTCATTATTAGTAAATTAAAGGGGAAAAGAAAGTGAATGTTAGACTGTTTATTAGTATTATTTTGCATTTCACTATTCCGCACTCCGCATTTCCGCACTATCCACCTCAGAAAATTCGCTCTCAGCTTCTTCATTAGCTTCGTGCTTGGCACAATATTCTTCATATTCCTCTATCCATTTCTTGATAGTCTTATCGCTTTTACCGATGATTTTAGCTATTTCTCTATAGCTTTTGCCTTCTTTGTAGAGTTGATGGGCTTTTTCTTTTTCAGGGGTAATATCAGCTTCCCCCTTCAATAATTTTTTTTCATCGGCATAGCCTTCTTCCTTGAATTCAATAAAACAATCATCTCGTTTCTCTATAGAGCAGACAAGGACACGCCCTTCATGTAAAGTTATGGGACAGCTTCGGGCTTTTAGTTGTTTTATATAAACTTTATTTATCTCTCCTGTGGTCTTCCCGATACAAAAGCAAGCATCTATAAAGTTGCTAATTTGTTTACTGCCTCCAAGTCTATCTAATGTGATAACTCCTTTACTTTGCAGTTTCGGAGAATGTCCTAACAAAAGAATGCTTGCGCCTAACTTGTTCATAAATGTCCTAAATTCAATAGTGAACCTTGCAGCTTGTTCCGTATCAGATAAATTAGGATGTAGACACGTGATGTTATCAACGATGAAGACTTTTATGTTAGATTTGCTTGCAGCCTCTTCCAGTCGCATAAATAATCTTTCTCTTCGTGCTTTAAAATCACATTCCAAATCAAAATCAATTCTTGCTCTGATTAGGTTTTCGGAAAATTCATATCGTTTTGTACGTTCTTCATTGGAATATCTATCGCATAGTTGGGACATATTCATTTCATAATCGAAGTACATTACTTTTTCGCCACCTTTGGCAATCTCTTCTGCTATTTGAAGTGCAAGTAAGCTTTTACCACAATTTGTTTCTCCGAATAAAATGGTAAGTTCCTTTTCAAACCATAAATTCTTATATAACGCTTTGCGTTTTTCTTCTTTCATACCCTCATTAATAATCTCATTCATAGTGCTGTAATCAAATACAGTCTCGTTATTATCTATTTTCATTATTCTGATTTTATTCGTTTTACAATATCATTTATTATCGTTTGAGCTCTTTCGATATTGCAAAGATATAGCTATGAAATGGGCTAATAACTACTATTTTGCGAGTTGAGTCTGTATTGTGCAGATATACAGTGTATTATGAATAAGTAGGGGATTTTACAGGGGATTTTGGGGAGAAATTGAGGGGATTTCAGGGAAGGAGGATGGGATTTTAGGGGCAGGAGTGATTGTTGAAGTACTGAGTTTACTACTCAGTACTATTAAAGCGGTTAATAATGTTCTTCATATCTTGAAAGGATGTAATCTTAAAGATTTCTGTTCCAATCTCAATATAGCCATTAATATTCTTATTTGGCTCTTTTTCAAACAACTCTTGAATTGACACTTCTAGTGCTATGGCAATCTTCTCCAAAATGGCTACGGAAGGATTTCCATTAATATGGTTAGATAATCCTACTCTATTAATTCCCATTTTGTCAGCCAATGTCTGAACAGTCATTCCTTTTTCTTTGATAACTTCTTTTATTCGTAGTCCCATAACTCTTCTTTTGTATTATGTATGCAAATATACGTTTAGTTTTAAATTGTATATTGATTGCAATACGTAAAAGAAGTTAATGTAGGTCTAATAATATACATTTTTATTTTGATATGTATATTGAAAGTGCTACATTTGTAGTGTGATAAGTAATCAATAGCACTACGAATTATGAAACGATACAATAAGCAACAAGTAATGAAAGATGCCCATAGATTATATGGTAGTGAGTTTCATAGAAAAGGTCGTTCTTGGAGTGAATGTCTGAGAGCAGCTTGGGGTTGGGAACATGATGTTGTTAGAGCTCGTGAAGCAAAAGCAGCAAAGCTTGATGCTATGATTGCAGCGAGCTGGATTGCACATAAAGAGGGAGTAAACCAAAGTAGAGATGAAAGAGCTTGGGAGAGAGGTCTCACAAGTGATGAAATATCAAAAGCAATGGGCTACGGTACTGGTCGATATTGTGGAGATTGAAATATTCACTTCTGTAATTACTGAATATTAATTGATTATCAATGATTTACTAATTAGAGTATTCATGGCACATTCAAAAGTCATGAATATCAACTAAAAATGAATATTATGAGTTTGAAAAATAGTTATGTTACTTCGGATTATTTAGAATGGGACTCTATGCTGTCCCTAGTTCGCAAACTATATCGAGACCAGGAATATAGATTGTCGCTGTTAATTGGCTGTGGTAGTTTCTTCGGATTGCGTATAAGTGACTTGCTTACTCTTACATGGTCTATGCTGTTGGATAATGAGAAGTTTGTTATCACTGAACAGAAAACTGTGTCTACACATATGGTGGACCACATGATGACACTTTTCGGGCCAGATAAACGCCATTGGGTGCCTGGACATGAAGAAATAGAATTAGCCCTTGTAAAATTGGCGCAAACAACGGGGGAATCCAAATACGTGGATTTCGCTAATTGGCTATTGGAACAACGCGGGCATGGTTATGGTACTAAGGGGGATAATAGTAATTGGGATAAATCGTATTATCAAGATGAAGTTCCTGTTTCGGAAATGGAAAGTATTGGTGGTCATGCTGTACGTTGTATGTACCTATATTGTGGTATGGCTGATGTAGCTGCAATAAAACACAATCCTCAATATATTGATGCGCTTAATAGATTATGGACTGACGTTGTGGAACGGAATATGTATATAACGGGTGGTATAGGTTCATCACGTCACAACGAAGGTTTTACTGAGGACTATGATCTTCCTAATTTAGAAGCTTATTGCGAAACTTGTGCGTCGGTTGGTATGGTATTGTGGAATCATCGTATGAATCAGTTCACTGGTGATTCTAAATATATTGATGTATTGGAACGTTCCATGTATAATGGTGCATTAGCTGGTATTTCTCTCAATGGTGATCGTTTCTTTTATGTGAATCCTCTTGAATCTAAGGGAGACCATCATCGTCTTCCATGGTACGGTTGTGCTTGTTGTCCGAGTCAATTATCACGCTTTCTCCCTTCCATTGGTAACTATATTTACGGTATTTCTGATAATGCTATTTGGGTGAATCTCTATATTGGCAATGTGGCAGAAGTAAATGTGGATGGAGTCCAAGTAACTATGAAAGAAGAAACGAAATATCCTTGGAATGGAAGAATTAAATTTACGATCAATGCAGATGAAGAAATCAATAAGGAGTTGCGTTTGCGTATCCCAGGATGGTGTAAAAAATATAATTTATTCATTAATGGAAAGAAAGTTAAAAAACTGAGGATTGATAAGGGATATGTAGTGATAGCCGATTGGAACTCAGGCGATAATATAGAATTGGATTTTGATATGCCAGTAGAAGTTGTGAAATCTGATGTCAGGGTGAAGCAGAATATAGGAAAGCGTGCTATTCAGCGTGGTCCATTGGTGTATTGTATTGAGGATGCTCAAAACAAAGACACAATTGAAGGGATCTATATTTCTCCAAAGACATCATTTAAGACTGATTTTAATGTGAATCTTTTGAATGGTGTTCAGCAAATTACTGCCAAAGATGGAAAAAAGACATTTACCCTAATTCCTTACTACGCATGGGATAATATGGAGGCTGGTAACATGAAAGTATGGATTGACTATAAAAAATAGTGAAATTCCCCTGTGGGGTGATTGTGTAGTCTCGTGAACGCTTCTGACAAAAGAGGGTTAATGAAGAAATGTAGTACATTAATTGGATTATTGCTATCCGCATTGTACTTGCTGATAATTTCATTTGTTTTTGATTAATTATATATATAACTATGAAAATAAAGCGAATACTGGCTAAGAGAATCTGTTTGATAGCAGGAACTGTGTTGTCAGTTGTTATAGGCGGACAATTGTCAGCTCAAACCATGATAGCGAAGAAAGCGAAGGTGTATGCGGTGGCAGATGCACACTTGGACACGCAATGGAACTGGGACATTCAAACTACTATCAAAGAGTATATTTGGAACACTTTGAACCAAAATCTATTCCTTTTGAATCGATATCCCAACTATATTTTTAATTTTGAAGGTGGGGTAAAATACGCTTGGATGAAGGAGTATTATCCTCGTGAATACGAATTGATGAAGGCCTTTGTGAAAGCAGGACGCTGGCATGTGAGCGGAGCTAGTTGGGATGCAACCGATACCTTGGTTCCTTCTACTGAGTCATTTATTCGTAATATTATGTTGGGGCAGGAATTTTATCGTAAAGAGTTAGGCATAGAAAGTTCCGATATCTTTTTGCCCGACTGTTTTGGCTTTGGCTGGACACTTCCTACTGTAGCTTCTCATTGTGGGTTGATAGGTTTCTCTTCACAAAAACTAGATTGGCGTATGAATCCTTTCTATGGTGAAAGCAAGCATCCTTTCACCATAGGTTTGTGGAAAGGTATAGATGGTGCTTCCATTATGTTAGCCCATGGATATTATTATGGTCACCGCTGGAATAATGAGGACCTTTCCAACAATAAGACACTATTAGACTATTCCAAACGTACTCCATTAAATACAGTTTACCGCTATTACGGAACAGGTGATATGGGTGGTTCTCCCACTATTGCTTCTGTTGCTTCTGTGGAAAAGGGTATTAAGGGAGAAGGACCGTTAGAAATTATCAGTGCTACGAGTGACCAACTGTTCAAATCATATCAGCCATATGATATCCACCCTGAACTTCCGGTATTCGATGGTGAACTGTTGATGGATGTTCATGGTACAGGTTGTTATACTTCACAGGCTGCCATGAAACTTTATAACCGTCAAAATGAACTTTTAGGAGATGCTGCAGAGCGAGCTTCTGTGGCTGCTGCCTTGCTTGGAACTGCGGAATATCCAGGAAAGAGTCTGACGGAATCTTGGCAACGCTTTATTTTCCATCAGTTTCATGATGATTTAACAGGCACTAGCATTCCTCGTGCTTATGAATTTTCTTGGAATGATGAGTTACTTTCATTGAAACAATTTTCCGGTATTCTCACTCATGCTGTGAAAAGCGTGGCACACAATCTTGACACTCAAGTTAAGGGGGTTCCTATAGTGTTCTATAATGCTTCTGGTTTTGAGACTACCGATATCGTGAGTATAGAGATAGAGGCCCCCCATTTCCCAAAAGAGGTGACTGTGTACGATGAACAAGGTAAAAAGGTGAATTCACAGCTTGTTTCATATACTGATGGAAACGTACAGCTATTGGTGGAAGCCACTGTTCCCGCTGTGGGGTATGTGGTTTATGATGTGCGTCTTGCAGGGAGTGGAAAAGAAATGGCTATTACTGAAGCCACGAACATTGAAAATTCATTTTATAAATTGATGCTAGACGAAAATGGTGATATAGTTTCGCTGTTCGACAAGAAAAATAACAAAGAATTAGTGAAAGCTGGCAAAGCTATTCGTTTGGCTCTCTTTACAGAAAATGAATCGCTTTCTTGGCCCGCATGGGAGGTACTAAAGAAGACTATAGACAGAACTCCAATTTCTATTACTAGCAATGTGAAGATGACTTTGTGCGAGAATGGTGAATTACGTAAGACTCTCTGTGTGGAGAAGTCTTATGGTGGTTCTTTTTTTCGTCAATATATTCATTTATATGAAGGTGCGCTGGCACATCGAATAGATTTTATTAATGAAATAGACTGGCAGTCTGCCAATTCTTTATTGAAAGCAGAGTTCCCTTTCAATTTGGATAACGAGAAAGCGACTTATGATTTGGGGGTGGGTAGTGTGCAGAGAGGCAATAATACTCCGACTGCCTACGAAGTATATGCTCAATATTGGGCGGACTTGACAGATAGCAATGGCTCTTATGGAGTTTCTGTAATGAATGACAGTAAGTATGGCTGGGATAAACCTGATAATAACACTTTGCGTCTTACTTTGCTACATACACCGAAAACAAAAGAACACTATGCTTATCAAAATTGTCAGGACTTTGGCTATCATACTTTTACTTACAGTTTGATCGGTCATGCAGGCGCTTTGGATGTAGTACAGATTCGTGAGGAAGCGGAGTCGCTAAATCAGCGTATCAAAGCATTTGCTACTGAAAAGCATAGTGGTGAATTAGGGAGAAAATATTCTTTAGCTTTCTCAGATAATCGGAATGTTCTTATCAAGGCGTTAAAGAAAGCTGAAAGTTCGGATGAATATGTAGTACGTGTATATGAGACGGGAGGCAAGCTGGCGCAAGAAGCTTCAATTGTTTTTGCTGATAATATCGTGGCGGCTGTAGAAGCAGACGGTACAGAAAAAACTATTAATAAGGCGGATTTTAGTGGGAACTGTTTAAAAGTGTTTATCAATCCCAATAGTATCAAAACCTACAAGGTACGTTTTGCTTCCGAGCGAAAAGCGCAAATGGTTACTAAACCGTTACTTCTTACTTATGATAAGAAGTGTTTTAGTTGGAATGAGTTTAAAACTGCAGCAGACTTTGAGTCTGGCTATTCTTACGCTGCCGAACTGATTCCGGCTGAGATAGATGTGCATGGAATACCTTTTAAGCTGGAAATTCATGAAGAATTTAATGGTATGGTCTGCAAAGGTAATATTTTGAAATTGCCTACAGATCATGATTACAATCGCCTTTATATTCTTGCGGCGGCTGCCGAGAAAGATGTGCAGGGAGTATTTCGTGTCGGTAAGTCCGAACAGGAAGTCGTTGTACCTTCTTATACCGGCTTTATCGGGCAATGGGGGCACACAGGACATACGGAAGGCTATCTGAAAGACTCTGAAGTGGCTTATGTGGGTACCCATCGTCATTCAAGCGGGGGCGACCACCCTTATGAATTTACCTATATGTTCAAATTAGCCATTGACTTGCCTGCTAAGGTTACAGAGGTAGTACTGCCCGATAATAAGGATATTGTCATCTTTGCTGCTACTTTGGTTAATGATGATACTTTTCCCATTTATCCTGCTACTGAGTTATTTCGTACAGCAAACAAGAATAAAACTCGTCCAATGAGAATTTTTGCTCGAAAGGTAGATTGACATGAATAGGACGTTGTAATATCCGATGTAATTACCAAGTTTCTCATCTACTAATGAGCCTCTTATATGTAGCATGATGCGAAAAATGTTTAATCAATATAATATTACCTTAACTTTTTCGCCTATTGCTTTGTAATGTCATACTTTTTATTTTCATTTGCTTACAATAACCTATTTGTTTTCACTTAATTTAAAAACACAAAAGTAACATGACAAAGAAAAACATCTTGCTGTGCAGTGTGATGGCACTCTTTTTATGGACAGCATGCTCAGAAGCAGAGAAGTATCAGTATCCGTTTCAAAACCCTAAACTAAAAGTAGAAGAACGAGTTGACAATTTGATGTCATTGCTTACTCTTCAAGAGAAAGTCAGCATGATGATTAATCGTTCATTGGCTATCGAGCGGTTAGGCATCCCTGCTTATAACTGGTGGGGAGAAGCTTGCCATGGTCTGATAGCGGGTGGGGTTACAGTATTTCCTCAATCCATTGCATTAGCCGCAACTTTTGACGATTCTTCACAACTGACTACCTATACAATGGTGTCGGACGAAGCACGTGCACGTTATAACACCTTACCACTTGATGGAGATATAGGGCCATACGTTTCAGCGATTCCTAATCTTACTTTTTGGGCTCCCAATATCAATATATTTCGAGATCCTCGTTGGGGACGCGGGCAAGAAACTTATGGAGAGGACCCTTTTCTGATGTCAAGAATGGGCTTAAACGTCGTGCTGGGAATGCAAGGCGATGATGAATATTATTATAAGACACATGCTTGCGCCAAACATTACGGTGTGCATAGTGGCCCAGAACCATTACGCCACGAGTTTAATGCTGTGGTTTCGATGCGCGACTTGTGGGAAACTTATCTTCCCGCTTTCGAAACATTGGTAGTCAAAGGCAATGTACGTGAAGTGATGTGTGCATACAGCGCTTATGAAGGTGAACCATGTTGCGCCAGCAATCGTTTGTTGGTAGACATCCTACGTAATCGCTGGGGGTTTGATGGAATGGTAGTAAGTGACTGCGACGCCATCAATGACTTTTATGTGAAAGGCCGTCATGAAACACATCCGGATGCAGCAGCAGCCAGTGCGGATGCCGTATTGACTGGTACAGACTTGGAATGTGGGCGAAGCTACAATGCATTGATAGAAGCCGTAGAGAAAGGTATTATCAAGGAACAAGATTTAGACGTATCTTTGCGTCGTATCTTGACTGAACGCTTTCGTCTAGGATTGCTGGATCCGGCCAAGTATGTGCCTTACTCTACGATACCGGGCAGTGTGATTGACTGTCAAGAGCATCGGGATCATGCTTTGAAAATGGCTCACGAATCACAGGTTCTATTGAAAAATGAAGGTAACATACTGCCATTGGATAAAAACATCAAATCCATTGCCGTAGTTGGTCCCAATATCAATGATTCCATTATGATGCGTGGCAATTACAGCGGTTCACCGACCCATTGTATCACCATTCTGCAAGGTCTCAAAAATAAGTTGCCCAATACTCGTATCATCTCTGAACGCGGGAGTGAGATTGATTCAGATTATTTGCAAATACCTCAAATGCATCTGGTAAATCATGATGGTCAAAAAGGCTTTTTGGCCCAATATTATGCCAAACCCGACTTTTCAGGAGAAATCATCAACACAAGCCATGCAGAAGTGATAAATTTCCGTACAGAAGGAGGATATGGATTTGGGAAAGATGTGCCCACTTCGGATTTCAGCGCCAAATATTCAGGAACATATGTTCCTGATTTCACCGGTACACTTTGTTTCTCTGTTCGGGGAGATAGTTATGTGTTAAAGGTGAATAATAAAAAGATAGGTGAATATGTTCCCAAGGAATTGTCGTTTAAATATACTCCTGGGATGAATCTTACAGAAGCGCAACGCCGAGAGTTCACAGAGTCGATGAAGGGCAGACGTGGTTCCATTTATACGCTTCAAGTAAAAGAAGGTGAAACTTATCAGATTGCTCTTGATTATAAATCTGGTAAAGAAGGGAGTGTCTCACACCTTTCTGTTGATATGTATGAACGAAAACTGGCGGTATTTGAGGAACTGAAAGAGAAAATTAAAGATGTTGAGGCCATTATATATGTAGGTGGTATCACCCCCACACAAGAAGGTGAAGGACATGAACGTGCGAAAATTGAATTGCCTGATGTACAAAAGCGTTTCTTGAAAGCGATGCACGAGACCGGTAAACCTGTAATCTATGTAAACTGTTCCGGTAGTGCCATAGCATTGGCTGACATTGATTATGCATACGATGCGCTTTTGCAAGCCTGGTATCCGGGGCAAGAAGGAGGAACGGCTGTGGCTGATGTGTTGTTTGGTGATTATAACCCTTCCGGAAAGCTCCCTGTGACATTCTACAAATCAACAGAACAGTTACCTGAATTTACCGATTACAGCATGGAAAACCGCACTTATCGCTATTTTAAGGGTGAACCCCAATATGCGTTTGGTTATGGGTTGAGTTATACAGACTTTGAATTTGGCGAGGCATTACTCTCTTCCAGTTCAATCAAAGCTGGAGAGAAAGTGGAAATCACTATTCCATTAACCAATGTCGGCAAAATGGATGGTGCTGAAGTTGTGCAGGTCTATGTAAAAAGTCTGACTAATCCTGATGCGCCTATCAAATCACTCAAAGGTTATGTGCGTCAAGAGATAAAAGCGGGTAAAAGTGAAAAAGTGAGAATCACACTCGAACCTGAATCTTTTGCTTATTATAACGCGGATGTAGATGGTCTGAAAGTTTTTCCTGGTAAATATCAAATATTGTATGGTAATTCCTCGCGAGATATGGACTTAAGCTCGTTAGATTTGGAAGTTACACCTGCTGTGCAATAAGAGCGGATACACCGTAATGGTGGTTTCTAATGGTTAGGTTGTATAGGGATATTCCTTAAAGAGAGAATATCCCTTGCCCTATCCGGCTTGAATCAAGCAGGATTTGAATATATTATAGTTATGGTTGCAGAAATAGTTCAGACTTTCACAGAATAGAAAAAAACGAATGTCTAAAGAAATCATTTAAGTAACAAAACTTAGTAAAAATGGTCTGTAGTTACTTGAATTAAGGATTTCTCTAATAATAAAGAATATTCAGCCTATTGGTCGTGAATAGATAGGTCGTGAACTGTATTGATGAGTTCATGCTAAAGCTGTTTATTTTGAGTAATAAGGAATCTTTGTGATGTAAGAATTGGTAAAAGTCATTAATGATACAGTCGGGGGCGTTTATTATTGAACCGGTAGCCTACGCCTAGCATCAGATAGTTGGGTTCGTGGAAATCTTTAAGATTATATCCGATATGTAGGAAAGTGTCGTGAGATATATCTATTTTGAGCGCTAATATCTGATAGAAAGATTGGAGGTCTCCTCCTCCATGCAGGATGTTGGCTCCGAAACCTATGCCAATGGTGAAGTAGGGCATTACCCATTCTCCGCGTGCTGAGACACCCAAAGAAAGTTGCTTACGTAATGGTGGGATGCCAAAAGCTTCCTCTTCATTTCCACCATTAAGAGGAGTAATGTAATCTTTGGCATAAATATTGGCACCGGCGTCATATACACCGTCTAATGATACTCCTGCGCGGAATTTATATCCAAAATTATACATGGGAGCAAGACAAAACCCTGCTACGGCGTATTTCCCCGGTGCAGGAACTTGCCCTCCTGGAACATCGACGGCTTTTCTTCGCCATGAACCAAATACTGTGAGGTCGTAGCTGACATGTTTGGGAAAGGCCGGGCTCGGAATTTGTTGTGACGGTTGTAATACATCGTTTATATTCCGATTGAAATTATATATTATTCCGATTTTGAAATCTACTGTGTTCAGGCCGGTATTGGGATATCGGGTATTGCCGTTGGAAAAATGCACTGCGGTTGCCCCGATGTTAAGGTCGAATAGAGGAGAGAGTATCCAATCAAAATGAATTCCGGCACTAAGGTATGCATTAATTTTAGTCCCTATGACGGTATTGTTGGGGTTGTTGAGATAATTATAAGGTTTCCAGCCGAAGGAGGCTCCAAATCCCCATTCGTAGTTGAGCGATAGTCGGGGAGTGAGTTTGGCAATACGTGCTCCCTGAAATGCGTAGAGGGCAATAGGAGTCCCTATTTCTTTGTCGTTGCCGAAGTCGAAATATCCTAATCCTATGCCTTGGTACGAACTTCCGTATATTCGGTCTGCAGTACTGCCCGGCTGTAGCTGGAAGGAATATTTCAAATGAGCCGAGTAGGCAGAACTCAGCCTTTTATGCATATTGTTTTCTCCCCGCAAGAAAGAGCTGGTAGGGAATATATATCCTGGTCGGCCTTCAATGCCGAGCCGGTGGATATAATTATTTTGTGCATGTATATTGTCAGAGAGGAATAGTATAATTATCAAGAGAAGTATATCTTTTCCTGTCTGTATTTTGCTACTCATAATGTTGTGCTGTTCTTCATTGGTTATCTGACTTTTTGTAAAATCTGATTTTTATGCAAATATAATCTTTTTGTTTACATAAGAACCAATATTGGTAAAGTTATAATTTATCATCTGTTTTATTTATGAAGTACAGTGAGAAAAAGGGAAGCTTTATCTACAAGGACAAAAGGAGCTATGCCTATTTATAATGCATAGCCCCTTTTACCTGTTCCGGTTCTTTTGTGTTTTGTTCAGGAACGATTATTTCTCGTCATTCTTCCGGATTTCCACACGACGGATTTTACCGCTGATAGTTTTAGGAAGTTCCTCTACAAATTCTATAACGCGCGGGTATTTGTAAGGAGCGGTTACTTTTTTAACATGGTTCTGCAACTCCTTAACCAGCTCTTCACCGGCGCGGTTCTTGTACTCTTTGGATAATACGATGGTTGCTTTTACAACTTGACCTCGAATTTCATCGGGAACTCCGGTAATGGCACATTCTATGACTGCCGGATGCGTCATCAGGGCGCTTTCCACTTCGAATGGGCCGATGCGGTAACCACTGCTTTTGATAACGTCGTCGGCACGTCCTACAAACCAGAGATAGCCGTCCTCGTCTTTCCAGGCGACGTCACCGGTGTAGTAGATGTTATCGTGCCAAGCCTCGTGGGTGCGGTTGGCATCACGATAATATTCTTTGAACAGGCCAAGCGGTTTGCCTTTGTCGGTACGAATTACAATCTGTCCTTGCTCACCGGCTTCTACGGAACGGCCGTCATAATCTATCAGGTCGACATCGTATTGGGGATTAGGCAATCCCATGCTGCCCGGTTTGGGTTTCATCCATGGCATGGTGGCTACGGTAAGAGTTGTCTCAGTCTGTCCGAAGCCTTCCATTAGTTTGATACCCGTCAACTTCTTGAATGTATCGAATACGGCAGGATTCAATGCTTCGCCGGCAATGGTACAGTATTGCAAAGAAGAAAGGTTATACTTCGTCAGGTCCTCGTGAATTAAGAACCGGAAGATAGTGGGTGGTGCACAAAGTGAGGTGACGTGATAGTCCTGTATTTTTTTCAGAATATCGGCGGGAGTAAACTTTTCATGGTCATATACAAAGATATTGGCTCCGGCTATCCATTGTCCGTATAGTTTTCCCCATACGGCTTTTCCCCAGCCTGTATCGGCAATGGTGAGGTGCAGGCTGTTTTCGTGCAGATTATGCCAAAAACTTCCTGTTACGATATGCCCCAGTGGATAGGTGAAGTCGTGGGCAACCATTTTCGGTTCGCCGGTAGTGCCGCTGGTGAAATACATCAAAGAGATGTCGTCGTTCTTGTTGGGGTGTTCCGGCTTTGTGAAAGGAGCGGCATTGGCTATGCCTTTATGAAAGTCCTCAAATCCTTCGGGTATTTCCGGACCTACGCTGACCAGTTTCTTTACACTCGGAGAACTTGGCATGGCAGCGGTGATGTGGTCGGTAATGACACTTTCACCTGCACAGACAATCATTTTGATGTCTGCGGCATTGCAACGATATATAATATCCTTTTGAGTAAGCAGGTGTGTGGCGGGAATAACGACCGCGCCCAATTTGTGCAGTGCGATGATGCTGAACCAGAATTCATAACGGCGTTTGAGAATCAGCATTACCATATCACCATGTCCAATGCCGAGGCTTTGGAAATAGGAGGCTGTCATATCTGTATAACGTTTCATGTCGGCAAATGAGAACTGGATATGTTCTCCTTTGTCATTGGTCCAGAGCAATGCAGGTTTGTCTGGCTGTTCTGCAGACCAGGCATCGACTACGTCATAGCCAAAGTTGAAATTCTCCGGTACGTTAATCTTTAAATTCTTGATAAAGTCCTCTTGAGATGTAAAGGACGTTTGTGATAAAAATCTTTCTATCATAACTTTAGGAATTAAGAATTGGGAATTGAGAATTAAGAACCTGATGTACGGCATAAGCGTACAGCTCATTCTTCATTCTTCGTTCTCCATTCTTCATTTATGTTGTTACATGATTACAGCAAGGAAGCGTACTTTCTTTCCGTCCAACGCTTTCATGCCATGTGGCAGTTTGGAGTTGAAATACAAGCTGTCTCCCTCGTTCAGGATTAAATCTTTGCCGTCGATACTCAGCATCATGCGTCCTTCCAGAACCAGGTTGAACTCTTGTCCGGAGTGACTGTTGTAGTGTATCGGTTCGTCGTTCGGTTTGGGTTCGACGGTGACGATGAACGGGTCGGCGTTGCGGTTCATGAAACCGGCGGCCAACGATTGGTACTTGTAGGCCTTGGTACGCTCAATGCTGGTTCCCTTCCCGGCACGAGTAAGGAAGTAACTGCTCATTTTCGGCTCTTCACCAAACATCAGTGCATCCAGGGCAACGCCGTAACGGCGGGCTATTTTCTGCAGCATACTTACGGAGATGTCAAATTCTCCCGTTTCTGCAAGCCGATATTCTTCTTCCGAAATATCGCAATCGCGGGCGATGTCTTTGGCTGTCAATTCCAATACCTCACGCAATCCTTGCAGACGTTCGGCTATTTGTTTAATTTGTTCGTCCATGTGGTTAGTATTAAGTGATTATTTTTATTATTTACTTGCTTTTATGGCATTGATAATGGCTGAGGGGAATCCTTGCCGTTCCAGTTCATTAATGCCTTTAATTGTAATTCCGCCAGGGGTACACACTTTATCAATCTCTATGCTGGGATGTGTATCATTGTTCAGTATCAGTTCGGCGGCTCCTTTCACAGACTGGGCCACCATGCGCATCCCGTCTTTGGGATAAATACCCATCTCTATTCCGGCTTGCATAGCTGCTTGGATATATTTCAGCACATAGGCTATGCCGCAGGAAGTCATGGCGGTGGCCGCTGCGATTTTATCTTCGGGAATCAGCATGGCAAGCCCCATTTGATTGAAAATGTCGAGCAACAGTTGTTCTTGTTCCTTGCTGGCATTGCGGCTTGCAATGAGTGTCATACTCTCCATTTCGCTGATTGCGGTATTGGGGATAAGACGGAACATTGTCATCTCCTTGTCTGCCACATAGTGTGCCAACTCCTCAAAAGGTATGCCGGCTGCTACGGAAATAAGTATCTGTTTACTTTTCAGTTTAAGTTCGCTTACGACAGGTTTTATCAGCCATGGCTTGACGGCAAGTATAATGAGTTCAGCACCCGTAACGGCTTCTTGATTATCGCGGGTAGTCTGTAAAGCGGGAAACTCTGCCTTCAGAACATCCAATTTATGTTGCGTGGGATTAGAAACAATGATGTCGTTGGCCGGAATGATGGTTCCTTTAGCCAAACCGCGGGCAATGGACCCGCCCATATTTCCTGCACCGATAATTGCTGTTTTCATATCGTTTTGTAATTTAAAATGTTGTCTTTAGGCAAAGGTAAAGATTTTCTATAAAAAACGACCGAAACAGGAAGGTATTCTTCTTTCGGTCGTCTCTTTTGTCGGCTGATTATTCTTCAAATATCAAAGTACTTTCTTAAAACGTTCCAGGAAGAGGTCTGCTTCGTCCATGCTGAGGCACAAGGGCGGCAAGAGGCGGAGTACGTTTGTTCCACTGACGCCGGTAAACACATGCTGCTCTTTCAGTAACTTCAAACGCAGTTCTTTGATGGGTTCTTCAAATTCGAGACCGATCATCAAGCCGCGTCCGCGTACTTCTTTGATTTGCGGGAATTTCTTCAGTTCTTCCAGTAAGTACGCGCCTACTTTGGCTGCATTGGCCACAAGCCCTTCCTGCTCGATAACATCCAGTACGGCAAGTGCTGCGCTGCAAGCCAGATGATTTCCACCGAAAGTTGTTCCAAGCTGTCCATAGACAGGGGTGAACATCGGACTGATAAGTACGCCTGCCATCGGGAAGCCGTTGCCTATGCCTTTGGCTACGGTGATTATGTCGGCTTGGATGCCGTTGTGCTGATGGGCAAAGAATTTGCCGCTACGTCCGTAGCCACTCTGAATTTCGTCCAGAATCAGTATGGTATTGTGCTTTGTACAGGTTTCACGCAGGGCTTGCATAAATTCATCGGTTGGCAACTGTATGCCGCCCACTCCCTGAATGCCTTCGATAATCACTGCACACACATCGCCTTTTGCCAGTTCGGATTTCATGGACTCTATATCGTTCAGCGTAAGATAGGTGACGTGTCCGCAGTCGTTGATGGGAGCGATGATTTTGGGATTGTTGGTAACCTCTACGGCCAATGAGGTACGCCCATGAAAAGCCTTTGAGAAAGATACCACGCGTGTCCGTCCGTTGTAGAACGAGGCGAGCTTCAGCGCATTCTCGTTGGCTTCGGCTCCGCTGTTGATAAGGAACAGGGAGTAATCGTCGTAGCCGCAGACCTTTCCCAACCGTTCTGCCACTTGTTGTTGCAGCTTGTTGATGACTGAGTTGGAATAGAATCCAAGTGTGGCCACTTGCTTGCTGATCATCTCTACGTAATGCGGATGTGCATGTCCGATAGAGATTACTGCATGTCCGCCGTAGAGGTCGAGGTATTCCGTACCTTTATCGTCCCATACGTGGCAGCCTTTTCCTTTGACAATGTTAATGTCAAAAAGGGGGTATACGTCGAATAAATTCATTTTCTTCTTTGTTTAAAGATTGTATCAATCAAGTTATTACTGATAATATAACTAAGACCATTTGGTATTTCAAGCAAAGCATTTACTCTCTTATCCATTCCATTGCAGATACTTACATAAATCTTCTAATGTAGAATTCTTTTCTTTAATTAAAGTATCTTTCTTACTTCTACTCCATCCTTTCAGTTCCTTTTCTCTGGCAATAGCATCTTCTATTTGCTGAAATTCTTCGTAATAAAGCAGAATATGACAGATAGCCTGAGTTATCATTAAAAAGCACTCGGCTTTAATCGTAAGCCTACGGTTTCTTCTAAGTTGAACATCAGGTTCATATTATGTACCGCTTGTCCGCTGGCTCCTTTCAGCAAGTTGTCTATGCAGGAGATGACAAGAAGTTTGTCGCCATGCTTTTCCAAATGGATAAGGCACTTGTTGGTGTTGACAACCTGCTTCAAATCGATGTTCTTGTCGACGATATGCGTAAAGGAGTCTTTGGCATAGTATTCTTCGTACATGCGGACAATCTCTTCCAACGCAACTTTGGTTTTTATCACGATAGTGGTAAAAATGCCACGAGGAAAATCGCCGCGATAGGGTATGAAATCAATGTCCGAATCAAAACTGTTTTGGAGCTGTTTGAGCGACTGCTTGATTTCGGGCACATGCTGGTGCTCGAAGGCTTTGTACACACTCATGTTGTTGTTGCGCCAGCTGAAGTGGCTCGTTGCTCCCGGCTTGACGCCTGCGCCGGTGCTGCCGGTGATGGCATTCACCATAATGTCGCCGTTCAGCATCAGATGCTTGGCAAGTGGAAGCAATCCCAGCTGGATACAGGTGGCGAAGCATCCGGGGTTGGCAACATGTTTTGCCGTACAGGTGGCCCGGCGGTTGAGTTCGGGGAGCCCGTAAATAAAGTCATGGTCGTCGCTTTTGATGCGGTAGTCCATGGAGAGGTCGATTATCTTTAAATCTTCCGGTACGTTGTGGCTTTCCATGAATTTCTTGGTGTCGCCATGTGCCGTACAGAAAAAGAGCACATCAATCTCGTCCAACGGCAGTTCGTCGGTGAATACTAAATCTGTTTCGCCGTACAGTCCTTCGTGTACGTCGGTAATTTTGTTGCCGGCATTGCTTGAGCTGTTGATGAATACGATTTCCGCTTCCGGGTGATTTAATAACAGGCGTATCAATTCGCCTGCTGTGTATCCGGCTCCGCCGATGATTCCTACTTTAATCATGTTGATAATATCTATTGGGTTCTTCTGGTATTATAATTAATAATATGATGTATATGAGTATGCCTGCAAATGCAGTAAAGACTGTTGCGAAAACATAAATGATGCGCACTAATGACACATCAAGCCCGAAAAAGTCTGCCAGTCCTGCGCATACGCCGGACAACATTCTTCCGTTTCGCGGGCGTGTCAATTTTTGTTTCCCGTTCATCATTTAGATTTTTTCGTCTTTATGGTTTGAATAATAGGCACGCAGTGCGGTAGAGGTCACCTTGATGAAGCCCTTGGCATCTTCCGCAGTCCATCCCTTCTGCATTTCGCCGTATTCGCCGAATTTGTTCTTCACAAGGTCGTCTTCGCTTTCCACGCCTACCGTAGAGAAACAAAGCGGGTGGAGTTCGAGAATTGCCGTACCGTTTACGTTGCGTTGTGAAGATTCCAGCATGGCCTCGATGTCGCGCATTACCGGTTCCAGATACTGGCTTTCGTGCAGGAACATGCCGTACCAGTTGGCTACCTGGTCTTTCCAGTATTGCTGCCATTTGCTCAATGTGTATTTCTCAAGGAACTTGTGCGCACCGATAATCAGCATGGGAGCGGCGGCTTCAAAACCCACACGACCTTTAATGCCGATAATCGTGTCGCCTACGTGCATATCGCGTCCGATGCCGTAGGCCGCACCGATTTCCTCTACTTTCTGAATAGCCTTGATGGGATCGTCGAATGTTTCGTCGTTGACGGCCTTAAGTTCACCTTTCTCAAAGGTGAGGCGCAACTGTTCGCTGCCCTCTTTGGTGCAATGTTTCAGGTAGGCGCTTTCCGGAAGTCCCTGTGCGGAGTCCAGAATCTCGCCGCCGCAAATGGAGGTGCCCCACAAACCTACATTATAGGAATATTTGAGTTTGGCGAAGTCGGCTGCGAAACCATGTTTGTTCAGGTAGTCTATCTCTTCCTGACGGCTCAATGCCATGTCGCGTGTCAGGGTGATGATTTCCACGCCCGGAGCCATGACGAGGAAAGTCATGTCGAAACGTATCTGGTCGTTGCCTGCACCGGTTGAACCATGTGCAATGGCATCGGCTCCGATTTCGTTGGCATAGCGTGCAATGGCCAGTGCCTGGAAGATACGTTCGGAACTTACGGATATAGGATAAGTGCCGTTACGCAATACATTGCCGAATACCATGTATTTCAAACTCTTTTCGTAATACTCCTGTGTTACGTCTAAAGTGATATATTTTACGGCGCCCAGCTTGTAGGCGTTTTCTTCGTTCGTTTTCAACTGTTCAGGGCTGAAACCGCCGGTATTGGCACAAGCCGCATACACTTCGTATCCTTTCTCTTTTGCCAGGTACATAACTGTGAATGAGGTGTCCAGACCACCACTGAATGCGACTACTACTTTTTTCTTCTTTGCTTCCATATTTATTTATATTTTATCTTCTTCGTGTAATTTCGGGTCGTAGAGCATTGCTGTACAAATGCAGAACTTCCGGTTTTTGGCTACTAATATATCGTGGTTGATGCAGCCTTCACAACCTTTCCAGAAAGACTCGTCGTCTGTCAGTTCATTGAACGTAACAGGTACATAGCCTAATTCGGTATTCATTTTCATGACGGCTGCTCCACTGGTCAGACTGAAAATCTTGGCTTTAGGCCATCGCAGGCGTGCCAGGCGGAAAGATGCCGTCTTAATGCGTTTGGCCAGTCCCAAGCCACGATATTCAGGGTGCACAATAAGTCCTGATGTTGCTACATACTGCTTGTTTCCCCAGCTTTCTATATAGGTGAAGCCGGCAAACTCTTCTCCGCATAAAGCTATAATGGCTTTCCCTTCTTTCATTTTAGTAGCTACATATTCATGGGTACGCTCTGCTATACCGGTTCCACGTACTTTGGCTGCTTCTCGGATGGTATCCAAAATCTTGTCCACATAAACCTCATGTGAGGCATCAGCCACCATCACATCAATTTGTTTCGAATCCATTTCTTTTATTTCGTTATATTATAGTTATACTGACTTACTCCATGTTGGGAATGATTTGTGACAGAAACACGCGTACCTCTTCATGGGATGCAGCTTCATGCAGGACCATCATAATCGTGTCGTCTCCGGCAATCGTGCCCAGTATGGCAGGGCATTCGCGATTGTCAATGTCGTAGGCCATGCTGCTGGCGTAGCCGGGGCGGGTGCGGATAACGGCAATATTCTTGGAGAAATGGAGTGAGACGAATCCGCTGGTCATCAGCATTTCGCTTGCGCTTTGGGCGTTGTTGCGTTTGTACATGATGTTGTTGGGCAGTACATATACATATTTCCCGTTCATATTGGCAGCTTTGGCTACTTTCAGTTGTTTTAAGTCGCGTGACAAGGTGGCTTGAGTCAGTTCAAAGCCTTCTTTCCCTAAAGCTTGTAACAGTTCTTCTTGTGAGCTGATTTCTTTGCTTGAGATGATCATTTTGATGGCATCTAACCGATTAGCTTTCTTTTTCATGTTTCTGTATAATTATTCTTAGAACGGTGCAAAAGTAGGGAATATTTTGGAAAGAATATACGAAAATGGGATTTTTTTATTCTTTAATATGCAATAATTGTAAAAACAATGGTATATGTATGCATGGGCGGACCTGCTTCTCGGTAGGGGGTGGCAGGCTTGTCCGTAGGGCTATCTGTGATGAGGCTATGAGTGAAATACAATTAAAAGGCTTATAATATAGAATTAAAAGCCTATTAATTGCATATTATAAGCCTTTTAATTCTACCTTTGTAGCAACTTCAGGCAGGCAGCCTGAGGAAGTTATTCACCTTCTAAAATAAAGTCAGTATGTTTTATAAAAAGAGTCGCGCCAAAGTAGGCGGGAAATACAAATGGTTTCCCCGCGCATGTGTCAACAAACACACAGTCAATACGCAGGATTTGGGAGAAGCCATCAGTCGGAGGTGTACGGTTACGCCTGCGGATGTGCATGCGGTGATCCGCTCATTGCCCGAAGTCATGTCGTTCTTTATGGAGAACGGCAACAGTGTCCATCTGGACGGGCTTGGCTCTTTCTATTACAAACTGAGCTGTGCGGGCAACGGAGTGGATACGCCCGAAGAGGTCAGCAGGGAGCAAGTGAAAGCTGTTCGCGTGCAGTTCATTCCTGAACGCCGTAAGAAATGCGGTAAGTATTGCCGGGCCTTGGGCGAAGGGGTGGAACTGGTGAAATTAGGCGATTAGTTTTCTTTACACATCAAGGCTGTGGAATAAGAAACCGGATGTGGTAATTGGGGGAGGAGATGGATTATCAAATCTGACATCCTTTCAGTCAAAATAAGTACAAGGAATAGGGGGTGATTCCCCTATTTTTGTATTATGAAACAGTGACTAAAACTAATTACCATGAAACAATGTTTTTTTGCGGTCGATTTGGGCGCTACCAGTGGCCGTACTATCTTGGGAACCTTCACGCCGGAGGGATTGGAAATGGAAGACGTAAACCGTTTCCCGAACCGTTTGATTGAAACCGGCGGACATTTCTACTGGGATATCTATGAACTTTACCGGAATATTATCGAAGGGCTGAAAATAGTCGCTCAAAGGGGTGATGTTGAGATTACCTCTATCGGCATTGATACATGGGGAGTGGATTTTGTCTGTGTGGGGAAAGACGGAGGTTTCATTCGTCAGCCTTATTCTTATAGAGATCCTCATACCGTCGGAGCATCTGACATATTCTTTAGGAAAGTTCCCCGTAAACAGGTTTATGAGTGGACGGGCATCCAAGTAATGAATTTCAACTCCTTGTTCCAGCTTGATACATTGAGGCGTAATGATGACAGTGCATTGGCTGCTGCCGATAAACTGCTTTTCATACCGGATGCTTTGAGTTATATGCTGACCGGTGAAATGGTGACAGAGTATACCATTGCAAGTACTGCACAGTTGATCAATGCGAAAACCCGTAAGTTTGAAGATGCTTTACTGTATGAAATAGGTCTTACAAGATCCAATTTCGGCCGCTTCGTCTATCCGGGAGACAAAGTCGGTGTCTTGACAAAAGAAGTACAGACCATGACCGGGCTTGGCGCTATACCCGTAATAGCTGTGGCAGGGCATGACACAGCCTCGGCAGTTGCTTCAGTCCCTGCCGTAAATCGTAATTTTGCTTATTTAAGTAGCGGCACCTGGTCGCTGATAGGAGTGGAGACGGATGCTCCGGTTATTACAGAGGAAACAGAGGCTCTGAACTTCACCAATGAAGGCGGTGTGGAAGGGACGATTCGTTTATTGAAGAACATCTGCGGAATGTGGCTGTTGGAACGTTGCCGCACTGCATGGGGGGAAACTTCTTATCCGGAGCTCATATCCGAAGCAAATGCAAGTGAGCCTTTTCGTAGTTTGATCAATCCGGATGATGCTCTGTTTGCCAATCCGGCCGATATGGAACAGGCCATAAAGAACTACTGCTCGGATCATCGCCAGCCTGTTCCGCAAACGAGAGGGCAGGTAGTACGTTGCATATTCGAAAGCCTTGCTTTGCGCTACCGTCAAGTATTGGACAATCTTCGTACCCTTTCTCCTTGTCAGGTAGAAACCCTTCATGTGATTGGCGGCGGAAGCCGTAATGATTTGTTGAATCAATGGACCGCTAATGCAATTGGTATTCCCGTTGTTGCAGGTCCTTCTGAGGCGACCGCAATCGGCAACGTCATGATTCAGGCATTAACAGCCGGAACGGCAAAAGACATTTCCTCCATGCGTCGGCTCATCAACGGCTCCATTCCTTTAAAAACTTTCTATCCGGAAGATACGGAAATGTGGGATGCTGCGTACTTGCACTTTAAGCAGATGACAATGATAACCAACAATTAAATTATAATTAAAAAAATCAGTATCATGAAAGAAGAATTGATAACAAAAGCCTATGAGGTAGCCAAAGAACGCTATGCGGCTTTGGGTGTGGATGTAGAAAAAGTGATGGAGCAACTCCAGAAGGTGGCGATATCCATGCATTGTTGGCAGGCCGATGATGTTATCGGGTTTGAGTCGGGTGGCTCATTGACCGGTGGTATCCAAACGACAGGAAATTATCCGGGTAAGGCCCGTAACATGGAAGAACTGCGTAATGACATCTTGAAAGCCGCTTCTTATATCCCGGGTAAGCATCGCTTGAATCTGCACGAGATTTATGGTGACTTTGACGGTGCGTTTGTCGACCGCGACCAGGTAGAAGTGAAACATTTTGAGAGTTGGATGCAATGGGCTGCAGAGAATGGTATGAAGCTGGATTTCAACTCAACGTCTTTCTCGCATCCGAAAAGCGGTAACCTGTCTTTGTCTAACCCCGATAAGGGCATTCGTGATTTCTGGATCGAGCATACCAAGCGTTGTCGTGCCATTGCAGAGGAAATGGGACGCAGGCAAGGGGATCCCTGTATCATGAACCTTTGGGTGCACGATGGCAGCAAAGATGTTACGGTTAATCGTATGAAATATCGTGAACTGTTTAAGGACTCTCTCGACCGGATTTTTGCTACGGAGTATAAAAACATGAAGGATTGTCTGGAGTCTAAAGTGTTCGGCATCGGCTTGGAAAGCTATACGGTAGGTTCTAATGAGTTCTGTGTGGGATATAGCGTGCAACATCAGAAACTCATCACTATCGATACGGGACATTTTCACCCGACGGAAAGTGCCGCAGACAAAGTATCGTCTATGTTGTTGTTCGTTCCGGAATTGATGCTTCATGTCAGCCGGCCGATACGTTGGGATTCCGACCATGTGACTATTATGGATGATCCTACATTGGAACTCTTCCAAGAGATTGTTCGTTGCAATGCTTTGGATCGCGTACATATTGGTCTCGACTATTTCGATGCTTCCATTAATCGTATTGGCGCTTATGTCATCGGTACTCGTGCTGCGCAAAAGTGTATGTTGCGTGCGTTGTTGGAGCCATTGGCCAAACTTCGTGAGTATGAAGCCGCCGGTCAGGGCTTCCAGCGCCTGGCTTTGTTGGAAGAGGCAAAGGCCCTGCCTTGGAATGCTGTTTGGGATATGTTCTGCTTGAAGAATAATGTTCCGGTAGGCGAAGAGTTTATACCTGAGATAGAGAAATATGAAGTTGAAGTTACATCAAAACGTAACTGAACCAAGTAGAGTTAGTGAGAGTGCTTGGCGGGGAAAGTAGACCTTTGCCCGCTACTCTTATTACTTGTCGAATATTAACCGTTGATTATTATGAATACACTAATAGGATTGTTGATCATCGCTATTGGCAGTTTTGGACAAAGCAGTTCATATGTGCCTATCAATAAAGTTAAAGGTTGGTCTTGGGAAAGCTTCTGGTTGATACAGGGTGTTTTTGCCTGGCTTGTTTTTCCGTTGTTGGGAGCCTTGCTTGCCATTCCGGCTGGCAGCAATCTGATTGAACTCTGGGGAACCGGTGGCGCATTGCCGGCCATTATTTATGGCGTCCTTTGGGGAGTAGGCGGCCTGACGTTCGGATTGAGTATGCGCTATCTGGGTGTCGCCTTGGGGCAAAGTATCGCTTTGGGCACTTGTGCCGGTTTTGGAACTCTGTTTCCTGCTTTGTTTGCCGGAAAGGATTTGTTGCATGGCGACGGGTTGATGCTCCTTATTGGTGTCTGTATTACTTTGGCGGGAATTGCGGTTATTGGTTATGCCGGCAGTTTGCGCTCCAAGAATATGAGTGAAGAGGAAAAAAAGGCGGCAGTAAAGGACTTCGCATTGACAAAGGGGTTGCTGGTCGCTTTGCTGGCGGGTGTGATGAGTGCATGCTTTGCTCTTGGGCTGGATGCCGGAACACCTATTAAAGATGCGGCATTGGCGGGTGGTGTTGCTCCGTTGTATGCCGGGCTTCCTGTTATCTTTCTGGTAACCCTGGGAGGCTTCTTTACCAATGCGGTTTATTGTATTCAGCAGAATGTAAAAAACAAGACCGGTAAGGAATATTTGTCGGTTAAGGGGAATACATTTATAAATAACCTTTTGTTCTGTGCCCTTGCCGGTGTTCTGTGGTATTCACAATTCTTTGGACTGGAAATGGGCAAGAGCTTTTTGGGCGGAAGTCCGATATTGCTTGCTTTTTCCTGGAGCATACTGATGTCGTTGAATGTGACATTCAGCAATGTTTGGGGAATCTTGCTGAAAGAGTGGAAAGGGTGTGGATCTCGTACCATTGGTGTGTTGTTGCTGGGATTGGTGATTCTTGTCACTTCCATTATTGTAGTGGCAATGGCGCAAGCATAAAATGATATAAAATATAATCATTAAAAATAAAAGACATGAAATCAATTCTTGAAAATCGTCCTGCCTTGGCTCGTGAAGTCAATCAGGTGGCAGAAGTGGCTGGTTACCTTTGGCAAAAAGGGTGGGCGGAACGTAATGGAGGTAATATAACTCTGAATATTACGGAATATATAGATGATGAAATCAGAAGCCTTCCGGCTATCAGTGAGGTGAAACAAATAGGGAAAAAACTTCCTTTTCTGAAGGGATGTTATTTCTATTGTAAAGGGACTCAGATGCGCATGCGCGATTTAGCGCGCTGGCCCATGGAGAATGGCTCGGTAATTCGTATTCTGGACGATTGTTCCAGTTATGTGATTATTGCCGATAAACCGGTGATGCCGACATCGGAGTTGCCTTCCCATCTTGCGGTTCATAATTATCTGATTGGAAAGGGTTCTCCTTATAGAGCGTCTTTGCATACGCATCCTATTGAGCTTATTGCTATGACCCACAATAAGAAGTTCATGGAAAAAGATGTGGCTACTAATTTGCTTTGGAGCATGATTCCGGAAACAAAAGCCTTCTGTCCACGTGGCTTGGGAATGATTCCTTACGAGTTGCCGAGTTCTGTGAAATTGGCTGATGCTACTATCGAGGCTTTGAGTGATTATGATGTAGCCATGTGGGAAAAGCATGGGGTTTTTGCAGTGGATGTAGATATAATGTCTGCTTTCGACCAGATAGATGTATTAAATAAATCTGCGCTGATTTACATTGCTTCCAAGAACATGGGCTTCGAACCGGATGGTATGAGTCGGGAGCAGATGAAAGAGATGACTAAGGCTTTTAATTTACCTAAATAAAAGTAGAGCATAATTATGTATAGGATGATATTGAACGAAACCTCTTATTTTGGAGCAGGCTGTCGCGAGACAATCGCGGTGGAAGCTATGCGCAGAGGTTTCAAGAAAGCATTTTTTGTGACAGACAAGGACTTGATTAAATTCAAGGTAGCAGATAAGATTATTGAAGTTTTTGAGAAGAATCATATTCCTTATGAGCTTTTCTGCGATGTAAAAGCTAATCCCACTATTGCTAATGTGCAGAAAGGTGTGGATGCTTTTAAGGCATCGGGTGCTGATTTTATTGTGGCTTTGGGTGGAGGCTCTTCCATTGATACGGCAAAAGGCATTGGCATTGTAGTGAATAATCCGGATTTTGCAGATGTGAAATCGCTGGAAGGTGTGGCTGCAACACGCTATAAGGCTGTTCCGACTTTTGCTTTGCCCACAACGGCAGGAACTGCGGCTGAGGTCACTATTAATTATGTGATAATTGATGAAGATGCAAAGAAGAAGATGGTTTGTGTAGACCCCAATGATATTCCGGCTGTGGCAATTGTAGATCCTGAATTGATGTATTCTATGCCGAAGGGTCTGACGGCGGCAACAGGTATGGATGCCTTGACGCATGCTATCGAAAGCTACATAACTCCGGGGGCTTGGGCTATGTCGGATATGTTTGAACTGAAGGCTATTGAAATGATTGCTGCCAATTTGAAAGCGGCTGTCGATAATGGTAATGATGTGGTTGCCCGCGAAGCTATGTCTCAAGCACAATATATTGCCGGCATGGGATTCAGTAATGTCGGTTTGGGCATCGTTCATTCAATGGCGCATCCGTTGGGAGCTCATTATGACACTCCGCATGGTGTTGCCAATGCATTACTTTTGCCGTATGTAATGGAATATAATGCAGAATCTCCGGCTGCTCCGAAATATATCAATATAGCTAAAGCTATGGGAGTGAATACGGATGGCATGACCGAGCTTGAAGGTGTGCGTGCAGCAGTGGAGGCAGTCCGGAACTTATCGTTGAGTATCGGTATTCCTCAAAAGCTGCATGAAATCAATGTGAGAGAAGAAGACTTGCATCAATTGGCTATTGACGCTTTCAATGATGTTTGTACAGGGGGTAATCCTCGTTCCACTTCTGTCGAGGAAATTGAAGAATTATACCGTAAGGCTTTTTAATTTATATCGGACTCACGTTATATTAAGGCAGTAACTGTATACAATTTTACAGCAAAGCCTCCTATAAATAATTATACGATTTATGGGAGGCTTATATTTTAACAAACCCTTGTCTTGCACATACCGCTTTGGTGGCTACCTTCGTTTTCTATTGTGTTTTTTTTATTAAAGATTTCATAAATGCCTCTTCTTTCATAAATATTTTCTATTTTTGTCAAGCACCTACTATGAAGTGTACACATTATGATTAAGGACTACAATGATTTAGGAGTAGAATTCAAGTATCTTATTGTAAATGATATGGACCGGAAGTATGGCCTGTGGGCGAATACTGTGGGGTTTCAGTCCATTCAGCCGAATTCTCCCTATCCTTTAAGAGATCATCCCTCGGGTTATTTTTTTAACACACAGAAAGGGCGTGTCCTACGTGAATATCAGTTTGTCTATATAACAAAAGGCCGAGGGGTGTTTAGTTCGGAGAATACACCGGAGAAACCACTATGCAGAGGTCGTTTGATAGTTCTTTTCCCCGGTCAATGGCATACTTATCACCCTTATCGGCAGACCGGCTGGAATGAATATTATATAGGTTTCGAAGGACCTGTTATTGACAATTTGATGAAAAATGGTTTCTTGTCTAAGGATAACCAGGTGCTTGAAGTCGGTTTGAACGAAGAACTGGTATCTCTTTTTTCCCGGGCTTTGGAGATTGCGGAGGCCGATAAAATATCTTCCCAGCAATATCTTGCCGGTATCGTTTTACATATGATGGGGATGATACTGTCTGTTTCTAAGAATAAGATTTTTGAGATAGGCGATATTGATCAGAAAATAGAGCAGGCTAAGATTATTATGAATGAAAATGTCTTTAATAATATTGATCCGGAAGAATTGGCTATGAGGCTAAATATTAGTTATTCTTGGTTCAGGAAGGTGTTTAGGGACTATACCGGTTATGCTCCTGCCAAATATTTCCAAGAATTGAAATTGCGGAAAGCTAAACAATTATTGCTTAGTACCTCTCAGTCCGTCAAAGAGATTTCTTTTATGCTTGCTTATAAATCCACCGAACATTTTTTTGCCTCATTTAAGAAGCGTACCGGTTTCACTCCATTGGAATATCGTTCTTTTGGCAGGGAGACTGATGCGGAGAATGAATATTGACTCAGTTGGAATAAAAAAACGACAAGCTGTATAATACAACTTGTCGTTTTTTTATTGTCGGAATGAGGCGACTCGAACGCCCGACCCCTACGTCCCGAACGTAGTGCGCTACCAACTGCGCTACATTCCGATACCCTTTCAAAAAAGTGGTGCCACCAGGAATCGAACCGGGGACACAAGGATTTTCAGTCCTTTGCTCTACCAACTGAGCTATGGCACCTTTTTTGTTTGCGGGTGCAAAGATAAAGAGAATTTTTTATATTGCAAGGCTTTTTGGGAAAATTATTAGAAAAATCCCCTTTGTAACTTTACTGAATGAAGACAAAGGGGATGTTGGTATTACTTATTGAAATAGATTTCGATACGGCTTTTTTAATCTATATTAGGATTGATGCTGTGCCAGTCTTTAATCGGAGGTAGCACGCCCATTCCGATAACCTCATCACGCAGTTTGCAGAGATGTGCATAACTCTCTTTCAGTTTGGCTTCTTCTTCGGGTGTACCTTTTAATTCTTTGTAATGTACGCCTTCTTTGTTGATTTCAGTTTCCATAGCCATCATGATATGGTCAAAACCATGGCTGTGTACGTATGTGCCTGCCGGCCAGCGGAAAGGCTTTCCGCCCATAGCGGCAGCAATCATTTCGATAGAGACATAGGCGGGGCTTTGGAATGAAGAGCGGCCACGCAAGGCAATAATGTTGGCGCCGCCTTTGATAACCTTAGCTTGTATCTCTGTCCATTGTTCTTTAGTCAAGGCGGGAGTTCCGATGATGTCCAATAACGGTTTACCGTCCACTTTGGCAGTGGAGGCATATACGGCCATTTGTTCGCCATGTCCGCCATAAGTGCGACAATTCTCTATCTTGTCGGGGAGTATTCCAAAATGTTTGGAAAGCTCGCTGCGCAGGCGGGTACTGTCAAGCGCTGCCAATGTTGTGACTTGGGAAGGTTTCAATCCGGAATATAATAATGTGATCAGACCGGTAATGTCCGCAGGGTTGAATATAACGACTACATGTTTTACGTCCGGACAGTAGGCTTTCACATTCTTTCCGAATTCTTCGGCAATGGCGGCATTGCCTTTCAATAAATCTTCGCGGGTCATGCCTGCTTTACGGGCGGCACCACCGGAAGACACTACATATCGGGCGCCGGTCAGCGCTTCTTTGATGTCGGAAGTGAACGTAAGGTTCAGTCCCTCGAATCCGCAGTGAAGCATTTCTTCGGCCACACCTTCCAGTCCGGGAGCATAAGGGTCATATAAACAAATGTTTGGGGTGAGACGCATCATAATTGCGGTCTGCGCCATGTTGGAGCCAATCATGCCGGCTGCTCCTACAATGGTTAGTTTTTCGTTTGTAAGAAAATCCATAATTATATTATTTAAAGGTGAATAACAAACATTCTTTTGAATTGTTGTGCTACAAAGATAACCATTTTCCCTGTGGAGTTGTTCATATAAAAAAGTTATCTTTTAGAGTGAAAAGTTATTCCTTATCTTTATCTTTGCACAGAATGGAAAGATCAGTTTGGACCTGTTGGCATTATCTTTTTTGCAAACGTCACGAAATATAAATTATATGAGTATAGAGTTAGGGAAATTCAATACCTTGAAGGTGGTGAAAGAAGTCGATTTCGGTATGTATCTGGATGGAGGTGAAGAAGGGGAAATTTTGCTTCCGTCGCGTTATGTACCCGAAGACTGTAAGCCGGGAGACGAATTAACGGTGTTTATCTATCTGGACAATGAGGAGCGGCTGGTTGCTACTACGTTGACGCCGTTTGTGCAGGTTGGGCAATTCGCTTGCCTGGAAGTAGCGTGGATAAATCAATACGGCGCTTTTCTCAATTGGGGGCTGATGAAAGATTTGTTTGTTCCTTTTCGTGAGCAGAAGATGAAGATGCAGGTTGGAAAGCAGTACGTAATCCATGCACATCTGGATGATGAGAGTTACCGGATAGTGGCCTCTGCGAAAGTAGACCGTTATCTCTCGAAAGAGAAAGCCCCTTATGAACCCGGACAGGGAGTAAACATACTCATCTGGCAGAAAACGGATTTAGGCTTTAAGGCTATCATAGAGAACCGATATAGCGGATTGCTCTATGAAAGCGAGATATTCCAACCTCTGCATACAGGCATGACACTGAAAGCCTATGTAAAGCAGGTTCGTGAGGATGGCAAGATCGACTTGGTGCTTCAAAAGCCGGGAGCGGGTAAGGTGGAAGACTTTTCTGCCACTCTCCTGAACTATATACGTGAACAGGGAGGGCGGATCACTTTGCATGACAAGAGCCCTGCAGAGGAGATTTACGAAACATTTGGCGTCAGTAAGAAAACCTTTAAAAAGGCGGTCGGTGATCTGTATAAGAAACATCTGATACGGTTGTTGGAAAACGGCATTGAGCTGGTAGACTCCTCTAACCCCTAAAGGCGATAGGGTTTTCCCTATAATATATTAGAGAGAAACAGAAGGATGGGGGAAAATATTCCCCTATTTTTGTTTTCACTAAAAAGTTGATGGAATATTAAACCTATAAAGAACGTTACCATGAAACGAATATTATTCATATTATTTGCAGCAATAATGAGCACTACCGTTTGCCATGCTGCGATGAGCAACAGTAGAGTACGTAAAGAGACGCGTTTCCTTACGGATAAGATGGCTTATGAACTGAACCTGAATACTGCACAGTATAACGATGTGTATGAAATTAATTATGACTTCATTTCCGGTGTGCGTTATCTGATGGATGATGTGTTGCGGGGTGAGGAATGGGCGTTGAACCGTTACTATGATTATCTGGATGTGCGCAATGACGATTTGCGTTGGGTGTTGAGTAGCCGGCAGTACTCCCGTTTCATGCAGGCGGCCTACTTCTTCCGTCCGATTTATGTGAGCGGCGGGCGCTGGTCTTTCCGGATTTATGTCACTTATTCCAACCCGAACCATTTTTACTATCCGCGTCCTCATCATTATCGCACCTACTGCGGCGGGCATTATCGTACCCATCACCACAATGTGAGCTATTACCGGGGACGGCATAATCATCCTGCTTACAACGGCCCTTTCCGCATTCGTGATAATAAATCGTACCATACGAGCCGGCGTGCGGATTTCGGTTCGGTCAATATCCGTCCTAACTCCAATATGCGTCCCGACTCCGGTACGCGCCCAAATTCCGGTGCACGCCCTGGCGTAGGGCAGTCCGATCGCCGTCCGGGTGTCAATGGTTCGACGCGCCGTTCCGATACCAAGAAAGAAGTAAGTAGGCCCAGACGTGAGCGGAGCTCTCAAAAGGAGAGCGTAAGACGCAGCAGTTCCTCCTCATCCTCCACGCGCAGCACACGTGCCTCTTCCCGTTCGTCGGATAAGGATAACGGCGCGATGAGGCGTAACTAAGCCCTTGTCATGTATCTATGATGAACGCCCCTTTCCCTCTGTATGAGCAGAGAGAAAGGGGCGTATCAACACACAACAACTAAAATTATATATTTGGTTATCCGCTTTTATAGATATATCCTTTGACCGGTGATCTTTACGATTGATAATCTTTCTTTCGTGGTTTCTTTTCTATACCTATCTATAATTATAAGCCTTTTAATATAGTATTAAAAGGCTTATAATATCATATTAAAAGGCTTTTAATGATAGTTCACTCCTAAGGATATTCCGATTTACCCTTGCAGGCATCCCGGTTCTTTGCAGATGAATGTGCCTTAGTGGGCGGAACATCCGGAGAAAGGTAGGTTTGTTCCTTCTCCGGTCAGGGATGCCATTGCGGGTGAGTTGCATTTATTCGATGGGTTCTCCTTTATAGAAGTCCAGTATCTTGGTGCGGAAAAGGTATTCATATTTGGCTTGGAGCTCGTCAGACTGCGCTTTCATCAAGTTCTGCTTGGCTTCATTATATTCTACGGCATTTGCTTTTCCGTTCTCGTACTTCTCGCTCATCAGCTTAAAGGATGCTTCGCTGGCCGATGCTGCCGTACTGCTGCTCGTATACTTGCTTTCGGATGCCGCCGCGTTGTACCATGCCTGCTGAATCTCTTTGTAGAGGCTCTTTTTGGCGTTATCCAGCTGCAAGGAATAGTTTTCGCGCTGCAGGCGGGCTGTGCGTACCCGGTTGCGTGTGGCCAGTCTGTTGAAGATAGGCACACTCAGATTGAAGCCGACGTATTTGTTGAAGTTGTCATTCATCTGCTGGCTGAAAGTACGGTTGATTGTCGAATAATAGTTCGTTCCGAGACTTCCGCTGAAACTCAATTGCGGATAATAAGCGCTTTGGGCAATGCGGATGCTGTGTTTGCTTCCTTCCAGGCGATATTGTGCCGCTTGTATGGAGGCTTTGCTGACCAGTGCCGTTTGGAAGATTTCATCCGGAGGGGTTAGCGGAATGAGTTCTATGTTTGCGGTTGGATCTTCCAGAAGGAATCCTTCCGGTGTCTCCAGCTCGATGAGCTGGCTGAGATCGAGCAGGGCCAATTGATAGTTGTTGCCGGTCTGCACAGCATTCATTTCGTCCTGTGCTACGCGTGCTTTGGCTTCGGCAACTTCCGCCGGAGAGGCTTTCCCTACTTCGGCCAACCGTTCTATGCGGTTGCACTGTTCTTTGCTCAGTTCCACTTGTCCTAAAGATACCCGGTGCAATTCCTCGTTGAACAATACCTGCAAATAAGCCGAGGCTATATTGATGGAGATATCTTCTTTGGCTTTCTCCAAATCGGCGAGTGCCGCTTTCAGGTTCAGCTTGGCCAAGGCATATTGGTTGGGTATTTCAAGTCCGGTAAATAACGGGATGCTGGTTGAAACAGACATATTTGTTCCATGGCTGGCCGTATTGACGTATACAGTGGAGTAATCACCGGTGTTTTCGTCTTTGATTGCAGTCTGCGTACGTCCCCAGTTCCAGTTCTGGCCGGCGTTGGCGTTGAGGTTCGGCAATCGTGCCCACTTGGCAGTGTTCACTTCGATGTTGCTTTGTTCGGCTGCATTGGCTGTTCGGCGGATATCGATATTGTGCTCAATGGCGTAGTCTATACATTGACGCAGCGACCAGCGGTTTTGTGCTTGGACTTGCGTGCAACTCAGAATAGCCAGACATATGAATATATTTTTTTTCATAGCGTTCCTATTTCATATAATAATGTTGGTTATTTGTCGCTTTTCTCGGCACCGCGCACCTTGTCTTTGGCGGTCAGGCCACTTTTGACGGCAATCTTGATGCCATCGCTCATGCCGACCTCTATTTGCTGGCGTTTAAATTTCTGCTGAGGTATGCTGTCGGTGAGTACATATACAAAGGTGCTGTCTCCGCTGAACTCTACTGTGCTTTCGGGCAAGGCAAGCGTTTTTAGTGCACGCTCCAGTACAATTTCTGCATTGGCGGAATAGCCGGAACGGATTTGCACGCTATCCGGTGCCTGGATGGCTGCCTTGATCTCAAACTGGTTGGCTCCGTTCTCTTCCACTCCTTTGGGAGAGATGTACTCCAATGTGGCATTGAACGACAGGTCTTGCAGGGCGCCGATAGTCAGTTTCACCGGCATCCCCTCATGTACGCGCCCTACTTCGGTCTCGTCCAGATTTCCCCGGAAGATGAGATCGTTCATGTTGGCGACGGTGGCAATGGTTGTTCCGTCATTGAAGGTGTTGCTCATGATAACGGAGTTGCCGACCTTGATAGGCACGTCCAGAATCAATCCGGTAATAGTGGATCGAATCAGTGTGCTGCTGAACGAAGCACTGTTTTTGGTGATGCCTTCCTTCACGATTTCCAGATTATCTTTGGCTGTTTGCAACTCTTCGCGTGCCTGTTTCACGCTAACTTCACCCTTTTCGTATTCTTCGTCGCTGATGAGCTTGTCATTGAATAGCTTTTCGATACGTGCAAAGTCCGTTTCTGCCTGCCGGGCATTGATCTCTGCCAGGCGGACACGACTCTATGCGGAGTTCAGTGTACCCAGTTCGGGGATAACCTTTACTTTGGCTATCACTTCGCCCTGCCTGATGTTTTGTCCGGCTTCTTTATACACTTCGGAAATGATACCGGAGATTTGCGGCTTAATGAGTACTTCATCTCTTGGCTCCACTTTACCGGTGGCTACGGTTGTCTTTTCCAAATCGGCTATTTCCGGGACAATCGTTTCATACACCTTTACCTTAGGTTGGGACTTCTGATACAAGAACACGAATGTCCAAATAAATATGGCAGCCACCACTACCAATGATGCGATTTTCAGATACTTCTTTGTTTTCATCTTATTTTAATATTATTGTTTTATTCTTTATATTTTCCACATTGTGTCTCCTTATTCATCCCTTATCGCTTCAATCGGCTTGATAGCCATTGCGCGGTAGGCCGGGGCCAGTCCTGCCAATACCCCTAATGCTATAAGAAGGGCGCACGTGCCGATTGCCAACCCGAAAGATACCTGATAATGAGTTTCTGTTGCCCCCGGTTCATTCGTTGCACTTTCCAGTATATGCAGTATAAATACGGCAAAAGAGATTCCCGCCATGCCGGCCACTGTGGTCAGCACCATACTCTCCGAAAGAATTTGTTGCAGAATATCTTTGGGACGTGCACCGATAGCCCGTCGTATGCCTATCTCCGTGGTGCGTTCCCTGACCGTAACCATCATAATGTTGGATACGCCAATCGCTCCGGCAAATAAAGTTCCCAGACCCACCATCCAGATAAGGATGCGAGTGCCTGTCATCAGGGTGTCCATCATGGAAAACATCGCTTCTGCGTTGAGGAACATGACTGCCTGTTTGTCGTCCGGTGAAATGTAGTGGGCGGCTTTGACGAGACGTTCTATTTCAGGCTCTACGTCCGTAACCTTTACTCTCGGTTTCATGATGAAGCACACAACATCTATCCTTTGCCCCAGATTATACGTTTGCTGCATTGTCGTAAAAGGCAGGGTGACGGCTTCCGAGGCTTGTCCCTGTATGTTGACATTACCTTCGGAGGAACACATGCCGATAACGCGGTAATAAATGCCGTTTACTCTGATATATTTTCCACAAGGGTCTTCATCAGGTCTGAAAAGACTTTCGTAAACACGCTTGCCTATGACGCATACTTTTCGTGCTTCGCGTATGTCCACATCATTAATAAAGCGCCCGTAGGTCATTTCCTGATGCTCTATCTGCTCATATTCAGGGTATAATCCCTTGACGCTACATTCGTATTTGTTTTCTCCGTAAACCGCAGTTTGCCCCCAAAGAGCGAATGACGGGGTGGCTATTTTTATTCCGTCGATGCTGCGCACCCGTTCCACATCTTCCATTTCCAAGTCCCACCAGCGGCCTTTACGGAAACCTTTATAAGCCTCACTTGTCTTTTGTGCTGCAATAAATCCGGAATTTGTGGCAAAACCTTCAAACTGTGATTTCATTTGCTCCTGCATGCCTTGTCCGCCGCCAATGAGTGCCACCAGCATAAAAATTCCCCAAAACACACCGAATGCCGTCAGCAGGCTGCGTGTCTTGTTTCTTGTTATCGTGACAAGGATTTCCTCACATGTATCTATATCTATTCTCACGTTATTTTAGTGTTTAATGATTAGTGTTTTGTATTCGGTAATGCGGTTAATCATAAAACGTAGTCTGTCAATCGCTTCTCAACGCTTCAATCGGACTGATGCTTACAGCCTTTTTAGCCGGGAAGAACCCCGCGAGCGTGCCTGCTATAATTAAAGTCAATGTAGCTTGTATGGCAATGCCGATGTCTACTGTGGGGTCGGAGAACATCCTTGCCTGAAACATTCCTGCGTCTGCCGTTTGATTGCCGAAAGCGGAATTCATCCATTCTGTTACTCCGATACCTGCTACCATACCGATATAACCGAAGAAAGTGGTGATTGTAACGCTTTCCACGATAATCAGCCAAAGGATAGAAAGCGGTTTGGCTCCCAGCGCTTTGCGAATTCCGAATTCGCGGGTGCGTTCCTTGACTGTAATCAGCATGATGTTCGATACTCCTACGATACCGCTCAATAATGTGAAAAGACCTATCACCCAAATGGCTGTGCGGAGCAGACCGGCAACATTTTGTGTCTGCATGTATTGTGTGAAACGGTTCCATATCCAGATCGCACCTTCGTCTTCCGGGTCGAAACGGTGGTTGGCGGCAATGACTTTACGATATTCTTTCTCAAAAGTTTTGTTGGCTTCTTCACTCGTCAGATTTTTTGTAGTGAAGATGATATTGTTGAGCTTATCACCTTTATTATAAATGGTTTGCAGAGTAGAGAACGGAATAAAGGCAACACTGCTTTGGTCGCCTTGGTCTTCATATAACCCGGCTACCCGGTAAGCCACACCACCGACATTGACAAACTGGCCGACAGGTTCGGTATGCGACTTCTTGAAAAGAATCTCCGCCGACTTCTTATGGAGGATGATAACTTTCCGCCGCTCTTTCACATCATTCTGATTGATGAAACGTCCGGTTGCAGTCTTTATAGCTTCGGATTGTACGTAATTGGGATGCACGCCCATTAGTGAGATATTGATATATTCCTGTCCGAAACTGATGTTCACATCGCCTTGCTGCAGGGTGGCGCCGGCGGTGATAATGTTGTCCGGAAAGTATCTCTCGGTTGCGTTGAGGTCTTTGTTTTCCATTCGGATGCGCCGCCCTTCTTTCAGGCCTGCGTATGACTTGGTGGTCCAGCCTCCACCCAGGCGAATGGAATTCAGGGCGCGCTCGGAAGCATTTTGTTCGAAGGCATGGATGAGTCCGTTGCCTGCCCCCAGTAGTACAATAAGCATGAAGATGCCCCATGCCACCGCAAAGCCGGTGAGGAACGTACGCAGCTTGTTGCGCTTGATTGTACCGTATATTTCTTGCCAAAGGTCCAGCATAATGCGATAATTGATTTATGTGTTGATATGCTAATTTTTCATTTCATGAATCCGTCCTTGCCGAATGGTGATGCGTCATGATTTAGATTTTCTTCGATACTGCCTATCACGCCATCCTTAATGTGGATAATCTTATCCGTCTGGTTGGCTACGCCGCTTTCGTGAGTTACGACCACGATTGTCATTCCTGTTTTATGCAAGTCTTTCAGAATTTGCATCACCTCTACGGATGTCTTACTGTCGAGAGCGCCGGTCGGTTCATCGGCAAGGATGATTTGGGGTTGTGTGATCAGTGCGCGGGCAATGGCGACGCGTTGTTTCTGTCCACCGGACATCTCGTTGGGCATGTGATGTGCCCACTCTTTCAGCCCCAGACGTTCCAGATATTCCAAAGCCATAGCATTACGTTTCCGGCGTCCTACTCCCTGATAAAAGAGTGGGAGGGCAACATTTTCTACCGCATTCTTGAAAGAGATCAGATTGAATGACTGAAAGATAAAGCCAATCATACGGTTACGGTACTCGGCTGCTTTGGTTTCACTCAGGTTCTTGATAAGTGTACCGTTCAAGTAATATTCTCCGGTGTCATAACTATCCAGGATACCTAATATGTTAAGTAAAGTGGATTTTCCGGAACCGGATGCTCCCATAATGGATACGAACTCTCCTTTTTGAATGTCAAGGTTGATACCTTTAAGAACGTGTAATGGAGCTCCGTTATTATAGGTTTTGTTAATGTCTTTTAGTTGTATCACGATTTTTCTGTTTATTGCTTTGTTCTTATTAATTTTGACTATTAGACGCAACAATGTTACGAAAAGTTGCAAATGGAGCAAAGTTTTTTAAAAAAAGATTTTGCAGTGTCGTTTTTCTTTGTGTAATTTGTACCATATAATGTTATAACTAACCCTTTAAACAAAAAAAGTAAATATCATGAATTCAAGCATGGAAAAACCCTATGTAGTGGGGATTGACATAGGCGGGACGAACACCGTCTTTGGCATCGTAGATGCGCGTGGCACTATTATTGCCACTGACTCAATTAAGACGGGAGCTTATGAACAGGCAGAAAATTACGTGGATGAAGTATGCAAAAAACTCCTTCCGTTGATTGTGGCAAATGGTGGCGTTGATAAGATAAAAGGTATCGGCGTAGGTGCTCCTAACGGTAACTATTATAACGGTACGATAGAATTTGCTCCTAACCTTCCCTGGAAAGGAGTAATCCCTCTGGCTGCTATGTTTGAAGAGCGCTTGGGTATTCCTACCGCACTGACCAATGACGCTAACGCCGCTGCTATCGGTGAAATGACTTATGGTGCCGCACGTGGCATGAAGGATTTCATTATGATTACTTTGGGCACAGGTGTAGGTAGCGGCATTGTTATTAACGGACAAATGGTATATGGACATGATGGTTTTGCCGGCGAGTTGGGACATACTATTATACGTCGTGAGAATGGTCGTATTTGCGGATGTGGGCGTCATGGTTGTTTGGAAACCTATTGCTCGGCTACCGGTGTGGCACGCACTGCACGTGAGTTCCTTACTGCACGTACCGAACCGAGTTTGTTGCGCTCTATTCCGGCAGAAGAGATCACATCTAAGGATGTATATGATGCAGCCGTACAAGGTGATAAACTGGCGCAGGATATTTTTGACTTCACCGGTACCATTTTAGGTGAGGCGCTTGCAGATTTTATCGCTTTCTCCAGCCCTGAGGCAATTATTCTGTTCGGTGGACTGGCTAAGTCCGGTGATTATATCCTCAAACCTATCCAAAAAGCTATCGATGATAATATCCTGACTATTTATAAGGGTAAGACAAAACTTATGGTATCTGAATTGAAAGATTCTGATGCTGCTGTATTGGGAGCCAGTGCATTGGGTTGGGAACTGAAAGGGCTTGAGTGATCCCTCGGATGAAAACAAATAGGAATATCCTCGTGCAGTTTTTTTGCGCGAGGATATTTTTATGCTGGATAAAGATGGAATTTGTGTAGCTGTATGGACTTGAGAATCTTTCTTCGGCAGAGACCTGAACATAAAAAAAGGAAACCGTTTAATGGTTTCCTTTTTTTATTTAGAAATAGGAGTTGGGGATTAACCGTTAACTCTTTTTTCTTTAATTCTTGCTTTCTTACCGGTAAGAGCACGCAGATAGTACAATTTAGCACGACGAACTTTACCCACTTTGTTCACTTCGATGCTGTCGATAGCCGGTGACTCAATCGGGAAAATACGTTCTACACCAATAGTACCAGACATTTTGCGTACAGTGAAACGCTTTTTGTCTCCATGTCCGGCAATCTTGATAACAACGCCACGATACAACTGTACGCGCTCTTTGTTACCTTCGACGATACGATATGCTACTGTAACAGTGTCACCTGCTTTGAAGCTCGGGTGTTGTTTGCCGGTAGCAAATGCTTCTTCTGCAATTTTAATTAAATCCATTGTTCTTATTATTAAATTGTTTGATCGTTACAACGCAACATACCAGGCTTCTCACTCTATGTCCTGACAGCGATTGCGCGAAAGCGGTGCAAAGGTAGAGTTTTTCTTTTGATTGACAAAGAGATGTGAGTTTTTCTTTTTATATTTGTAGCAATTTAAAATGGATAAATATGAAAAATAGTTATTTTAAATTCGTTTCCGGAGCAGCATTGGCAGTGGCGTTTTCGTTGGCATCTTGCCATTCTGTTTACGATGTAACGAAGGTGGAAGGGCGTATGCAGCCGATAGACTCTGTGTATGATGTCAATCCTGACGCGGAAGCTGTGGCGTTGCTCTCTCCTTATAAAGCAAAGATAGACAGCATGATGTACCGGGTGGTAGGTACTGCAGAGATGTCCATGGATAGGGGTATTCCAGAAAGCCTTCTTTCCAACCTTGTGGCCGACGTGCTGCGCGGGGCGGCGGTGCAAGTGCTTGGAAAACCTGCCGATATGGGTCTTGTGAATATAGGAGGATTGCGTAATGTGCTTACGGAAGGGCCTGTTACTTGTGGTAACATCTATGAAATATTACCGTTTGAGAACTCACTTTGTGTAGTGACTTTGAAAGGAACTGATCTGAATCATTTATTTGAGAATATAGCAGCGTGCGGCGGCGAAGGGGTCAGTGGAGTGCAGTTGCATATTACTAAAGATGGCAAATTGCTGCGGGCCACAGTAGCCGGTAAGCCGGTTGTTGAAGATAGAATGTATACAGTTGCTACTATCGACTATTTGGCCGACGGCAACGATGGTATGACTGCCTTGATCCGGGCAGAGAAAAGAGAATGCCCTCAAGGTGCGACTCTACGTTCTCTATTCATGGACTATGTAGAGCGGCAGACGGCAGCAGGGAAGAAGATTACTTCTCGCATGGAGGGAAGGATCACAGTGGAAGATTAAAGTTTGAAAACTAAAAAATGAGAAATCGATGAAACGTATATCTATATATTGCTTGCTGATACTTTGCGTATCGTTGGCAGCATCGGCGCAGCGGACTAAGCAACTGACAATCCTGCATACCAGTGACACTCATAGTCGTATTGAACCAATTGACTCGCATGCAGCCGACCAGTATGCCGGTATGGGCGGTGTGGTACGTCGTGCCACTTTTTTGAAAGATTATCGTGCCAAACATCCTGATGTACTGCTTTTTGATTGCGGTGACATTTCACAAGGTACTCCTTATTACAATCTTTTTCAGGGTGAGGTGGAAGTTAAAATGATGAATCTTATGGGCTATGATGCCATGACTATCGGTAATCATGAATTTGATTTCGGTCTGGACAACATGGCACGTTTGTTTCGTATGGCCGATTTTCCGGTGGTGTGTGCCAATTATGATGTTACCGGAACTGTCCTTGAGGGTCTGGTGAAACCTTATGTTGTGTTGAATCGCAATGGAATGAAAATCGGTGTGTTTGGTTTGAGCCCTAAAATGGAGGGGTTGGTACAGGCTGATAAATGTGAAGGTATTGTGTACAATGACCCAATTGCTGTGGCACAGAAAATTGCCGATCGTTTACGGACAAAAGAGGGGTGTGATGTCGTTGTTTGTCTTTCCCACCTCGGTTTTCGTATTAAGAATGGGGTTTGCGACGAGAAACTGGCGGCGGAAACCAAAGGCATTGATGTCATTTTGGGTGGGCATTCTCATACCTTTATGGAGAAGCCTGCTTTTTTCCTGAATGCCGAGGGCAAAAGTATTCCGGTATTGCATACGGGTAAGAATGGTATTTTTGTTGGAGAATTGGATTTGACATTATCTGAGGAGGAGTAGATGAAAAGGCTGTTACTGTTTGTTCTGATTATAATGGGATTTTGCGGACGTTTTGCTTCGGATGCAAAACGCTGTCCGGTGGCACAGGTAGTTGTCGAACCCGTAGAGCCTTTGTTGGTACGTCCGGTGCAGGATGACATGCAATGCAGGCTGTGGGTAGACTCTGTGTTAGATAGGCTAAGTCTGAAAGAACGTGTAGGACAGCTTTTTATTTATACAATTGCGCCTCATCAGGATAAAAGTAACAGGGAATTGTTGCGTAAGGTTATTGAAGACTATAAAGTTGGAGGCCTGCTGTTTTCGGGTGGCTTGATGCAAAACCAGGTTGTGTTGACAAATGAGGCGCAACGTATGGCAGATATTCCTTTACTGATAACATTTGACGGAGAATGGGGGCTTTCCATGCGTCTGAGGGATACTCCCGCTTTTCCGAAGAATATGGTACTGGGGTGTATACAGAATGATAGCTTGCTTTATGAATATGGGCGTGAAATGGCAAGGCAGTGCAAGGAACTCGGCGTACAGGTAAATTTTGCTCCTGTGGCAGATGTCAATATCAATCCGAAAAATCCGGTTATCAACACCCGTTCTTTCGGTGAAGATCCGGTGAACGTAGCTAATAAGGTTATCGCTTATGCCAGAGGGCTGGAGGACGGGGGAGTACTGTCGGTAGCCAAACATTTTCCCGGTCATGGAGATACGGATGTAGATTCGCATAAGGCGCTTCCTGTCCTGACTTTCACACGCGAGCGTTTGGATAGCGTGGAGCTGTATCCTTTTAAGAAAGTGATTGAGGAAGGGTTAGGCGGCATTATGGTGGGACATTTGGAAGTTCCGGCTTTCGAGAAGGAGCCTGGATTACCTTCTTCGCTTTCCCGTAAAGTGGTTTATGATTTGCTGATGCGCGAATTAAAGTTCCGAGGGCTTGTCTTTACGGATGCTCTGGCAATGAAAGGGGTTTCGAATAATGGAACACTCTGTTTGAAAGCGCTGAAAGCTGGGCATGATTTGTTACTTGTTCCCCGGCGTATCAAAGAAGAAGTAGATGCTGTGTTGGCTGCCGTAAAACGTGGTGAACTGTCAGAACAGGCAATAGAAGAGAAGTGTCGCAAAGTGCTGACTTATAAATACGCTTTGGGACTGAATAAGAAGCCGATGGTCCGTCTCTCAGGTCTGGATATGCGGATTAATACACCTTATACGCGCGATTTGATTCGCCGTTTGAATGCGGCGGCTATTACCGTACTTAGTAATCCGACGGAGGTATTGCCACTGGATCCGGATATTAAGGATGTTGCTGTGTTGAACGTCGGTACGGCTGCGGAGATACAGCCTTTTATCAAACAGCTTTCTGAATATACGCATCCGGTAGAGTTCCGGTTGGAGAAAGATTTGTCAGGTGCCGGGCGCAAGGCTTTGAGGGATAAATTGTCGAAGTATAAACGTATTTTAGTATGCGTGACTGAGCAACGCTTGGCGGCTTATCAGTCTTTCTTTGCGGAGTTTACACCGGATACTCCGGTAGTATATGTCTTTTTCATTCCCGGTAAGCAGTTGTTGCAAATACATCAGGGCATATCTGCTTCCAAAGCGGTGGTTTTGGCACATTCTTCTGATGATGAAGTGCAGCGGCAGGTTGCTAAGGTTCTCTATGCGGATGCTACGGCGGACGGCAGACTGTCGGCAAGTATCGGTAGTTTGTTTACTGCTGGAGTTGGGACGAATATCTGTTCTCAGACAGAGCCTCACTTTGTTCCCGAAGAGCATGGAATGGACTCCCGCTTATTGGCGCGGATTGATACGATTGCTTGGGAAGGCATACGGGAAGGTGCTTATCCTGGATGTCAGGTTGTTATTTTGAAAGACGGGAAAGAAATGTACAATAAAGCCTTTGGAACTTATACATGGAATACAGCCCGGAACAAGGATGTATTTCCGGTGACACCGACTTCTGTGTATGATGTTGCTTCTTTAACCAAAACGACGGCTACTTTATTGGCTGTAATGAAGCTTTATGACAAGGGACGCTTGAACTTGACAGATCGTGTGTCTGATTATCTTCCTTACCTGAAAGATACGGATAAGAGTAATATCACTGTCAGGGAATTGCTGTTCCATCAGTCAGGATTGCCTTCTACTTTGTTGTTCTATCAGGACGCCATTGACAAGGATAGTTATAACGGTACTTTATTTAAGTCTCGGCCGGACAAACAACACTCCGTTCGTATTGGACAGCAGACATGGGCTAACCCTAAGTTCCATTTCCGTCAGGGGCTGACTTCGAAAGTGCGTACTGACGAATGCACTTTGCAGGTTTGCGACAGCCTTTGGTTGAACGAGTCTTTCAAAAAGGAATATCTTCAAAAAATTGTTGATACTCCTTTAAAAGACAAACGGTACCGTTACAGTTGTGTTGGTTTTATCCTTTTGCAACAACTGGTTGAGATACGCGCAGGAATACCTATGGACGAATTCCTGAAACAGGAGTTTTATGCGCCAATGGGGTTGAAGCGTACCGGATACCTACCGTTGGATTTTTTGCCCAAAGAGGATATTGTCCCCTCTTCTGTTGATCCCCTCTTAAGGAAAACTACTCTACAAGGGTTTGTACACGATGAGTCTGCTGCTTTTCAGGGTGGTGTATCGGGTAATGCGGGATTATTTTCTACGGCAGAGGAAGTGGCGCAGATTTATCAGATGTTGCTGAATAATGGTGAATTGAATGGAAAACGTTATTTGAGTAAGGAAACTTGTAAGGTTTTCACTACTACGGTCGCTAAAAACAGCCGTCGTGGCTTAGGATTCGATAAACCGGATGTGCAGAATCCGCTGAAAAGCCCCTGTGCTCCTTCTGCTCCGGTATCGGTGTACGGACATACAGGTTTTACCGGTACCTGTGCATGGGTGGATCCTGATAATGGTTTGGTTTATGTATTCCTTAGTAATCGCATTTATCCGAATGTGTGGAATTCGAAGTTGCTAAAGCTGGATATCCGAGGAAAAATACAAGAAGCGATGTATCAGGCGGTGTTGAAGTAAGGTCATCATATCTTAATAAAAGAAGTAGGAGCCGATGTTGTAATAATAGCATCGGCTCCTTTTTTGAAACAATTAATTTATTCTGTTAAGCTTTAGGTGTGTATGTTAGAATGCGATACCAATGCGTAAACCTACATTGTTCATTCCGTCTACGCTATAAGTGAAGAGATCACCTTTGTTTGTTCCGTAACTATAATAGGCGGCAAAATGCAAGCCCGGACCATAAGCCCATGGATAAACATTAAAGCCGATTTCCGGAGATACATAGAAACCCCATGTATCTTCATTGGCTTCAAATGCGTTGAAGGTAGATTTCAACTGGGCATATTGTGCACCGAGTTTTACGCCTACATACGGTTGGAATGCACCGCCGCGGTTCCAGGCATAACGTGTGGCAAGGCCGAAAGGCAACTGGAATACGGTATGCTGTTGGTCTGTATTCAAACTGCCGCTTTCACCAACCGGTAAAGTCTGACGGTCAAAATATTCATGATTACTGTGATAAGAAAGGAAACCTCCTAAAGCAAAGTTTGACGTCAGGAAGTAACCGCCTTCAAAGTTCATACCCCAACCGCTAGCCTTATCGGCAAAGTGATTGTTTAAAGGAAAGTTGAACTGCCAGTCGATGTTGGCATAACCGTTATCGGTCATTTGTGCCTTTGCCGGCATGGCAAAGACAAGGGCAAGGGCGGCGATAGCAAATGCCCTCAAAGATATATATTTCAATGTTTTCATACTTGTTCTTGTTTTATAAATTCAACAATGGCTTTCTAAGATAGGAATAGTTTATTACTTATCTGGGCTGAGCACTCATCCTGTTGAGATAGGCAGATTGTGTAAAGGCTTGGTTTACGCCCTCTACCGCCATCTTAGTATTGAAGGACGTTGAACCGCTCAATAGTCCGCTCATGTAGCTGGTCCACAGGACAGGAAGTTTCTCTTTCTCGCCTTGAGGAGCGTTGAGGTTCAGTAATTCGGTGATGAAGGAACCGGTACTATAAGCATAGTTTACGGCGTATGGATAATACCAGCCACCCCAGTTACCCCAATAAGGGGCGTCCCAATAGCCCGGATAGTTCCACCACCATTCGGGGCGTCCGTAGTCTGTAAAGTAGTAAGTGCTTTTTACGTAGCTGACCTGCAAGCCGAGATCTGCTGTTTCACGTTTGTCTACACGAACGTAACCGCGGTTGTTCATATTAGTAACGTATGCGCTGAGGATTTCCTGTGCACTTTCGTCTTTCCAGTATTCGGCGTCTTTACTGTTGCCGATAACAAGGATGCTATCCGGTAAGTAATAGGTTTCGAAAGCTTTGAAGTCTGCTTTCGTGTCATAATTGGTATAAACCAGATACTTGCTGTCCAGCTTATCCATGTCGGGGTCTTTTTCGCAAGAAACAAATGCTATTGCGAAGACCGCTAATAATAAAGGAATAAATTTCTTCATACTTCTATAATTGTTTAGGTTAAATATAAATTCCTGCCCTATTGGTACCTTAGGCTTTTGGAGAAAGAACAAGATAAAAAATAAAAGGTTCAAAAAGAAGTATGTTAAATATGTGGCGAACAATAAAGGAATAGGGTGATAAATGTATCGTAAATACATCATCGCCCTATTGTATGCAGGCTTATCAATACCTATTTTACAATTTGATAGATGCTTTCTAATTCTTCTGCGGAGAAAGTCGTATTATCTATCGCTTTCAGATTATCTGTCAGTTGCCCGACGGAACTTGCTCCGATAATGACAGAGGTCACCATGTCGTCTTTCAGCATCCATGCAAGCGCCATTTCGGCAAGGGTCTGCCCGCGATGAAAAGCAAGTTCATTCAGTGCCTTGATTTTTCTCAGAATTTCTTCTGTCAGTGCTTCTTTTTTAAGGAAACCACCTTTGGCAATCCGCGAGTCTTCAGGGATCCCGTTAAGGTAGCGGTTGGTAAGCAATCCCTGTGCTAAAGGGGAGAAAGCAATAAAGCCTGTACCGTTTTCTTTAGCTTGTCGCAGAATGCCTTCTTCCTCCGGTTCGCGATTGAACAGATTGTATCTGCCTTGGTAGAGAAGACAGTGAACATCTCTCTCTTCCAGATATTTATAAGCTAATTCTGCTTTGTCTTTAGGGTATTTGGAGATACCGATGTAGAGTGCTTTCCCTTGCCGTACAATATCAACCAGTGTTTGAAGTGTTTCTTCAAGAGGGGTATTGGGATCGTAGCGATGGGTATAGAAGATATCTACATAATCCAAATTCATTCGCTTCAGGCTTTGGTTGAGGCTGCTCATCAAAGACTTTCGGGAACCCCAGTCTCCGTAAGGTCCTGCCCACATTTCATGTCCAGCTTTGGTGGAAATGAATAACTCGTCCCGGTAGGGCATAAATGATTTCTTCATAATCATGCCGAATGTTTCTTCAGCCGAACCGCAGGAAGGACCATAGTTGTTGGCAAGGTCGAAATGGGTAATACCTCGGTCGAATGCGTAATGTGCCATTGCTAAAGAGTTGGAGAATGCATTGACATCACCGAAATTGTGCCATAACCCTAAAGATATTTCAGGGAGCAGAATGCCGCTTTTACCGCAACGACGGTACTTCATATTGCTGTCGTATCTGTCAGGTGCTGGAGAATAGATGGAATTGATCATATCTGTAGGTTTTAGTTGAACTTTATTATAAGGTAGTAAAAACAGTGAAAGCAAAAGTAAGTAAATTCTTTAAAATACTCTGCGCTTTTTTGCAATAATAAATTAGTCATTTAAGAGTTAAAATGGATTTTGTAAATATTGGAATGAAAATAATGGCTATATTTGCAACATGTGATACTTTTTTAACTGATTGAAATGGAAAACCCAAACTACATTATGAGGGAGATAACCCCTTTGTCTGAACGTGATTGTTTTTATATTGCAGATCGTCGTAAAACCGAATTTACTTATCCTATTCATTGCCATGCCGAATATGAGTTGAATTTTACGGAACATGCTTCCGGAGTGCGTCGGGTAGTCGGTGATTCTGCGGAGGTTATCGGGGATTATGATTTAGTGTTGATTACAGGTAAAGAGTTGGAGCATGTGTGGGAGCAACATGAATGTACTTCAAGGGATATCCGAGAAATTACAATTCAGTTTTCTTCAGATCTTTTCTTTAAAGACTTTATCAATAAAAATCAGTTTGATAGTATTCGCCGGATGTTGGAAAAAGCACAATGTGGTATTAGTTTTCCAATGCAGGCTATTATGAAAGTCTATAATTGGTTGGATAAGTTGGCTTCTGAAGAACAGGGATTTTATGCGGTAATGAATTTTCTTCGAATACTTTATGAACTATCTCTGTATGATAATGCAGAAGTGCTTTCTAGCTCTTCGTTTGCTAAAATAGACAATTTTTCAGACAGTCGTCGCGTGCAAAAAATTCAGAAGTATATTGCGGATCATTATCAAGAAGATATACGTTTGGCAGATATGGCAGAGATGGTAGGAATGACTCCAGTGTCATTTAGCCGTTTTTTTCATTTGCGCACAGGTAAAACTCTTTCTGACTATATTATTGATATTCGTTTAGGGTTTGCTACACGATTGTTAGTTGACTCAAGTCAGACTATTGCTGAAATATGTTATGATTGTGGGTTTAATAATTTATCTAACTTTAATAGAATGTTTAGAAAGAAAAAAGGATGCTCGCCTAAAGAGTTTCGTGAAAACTATCGAAAGAAGAAGATTATTATATAGTGCTTGTTCTTTATAAGTATAAGGTTGCCTCAATTACTAATAAAATAAGTAGTTGAGGTTTATTTTTTTTATATACTTTTTGATAGCCTTTGCAGATTATGTGTAATATGTTGGCTTGTTAGTCTGTTTAATATTCCTTTGAAACTATGAAATGAGAGTTTTTAATAGCTTCCTAACTATGTAATGTTAAATGAATGGTTAGTTTACCATTAGGTGATAATGTCTTGTTAACAATGCTTTCCATAAAAGATGTACCAAGATAAATAGTATAATGAAACTAGTAATAGGCAAAGTGTCATAATGGGATAAATTAGTATTTGTTTGACAAACTGACGCTGCCTATATTTGCATTGTAGAATTTAAAATGAACTATGATGAATACACATTTCCTACTAGGACTTTTATTATCGGTGTTTGTGTGTGGAGCATGCACTTCAACGTCCAATCAAAAACAGTTTATAACAGTAAAGAACGGGCAGTTTATAAAGAACGATAGACCTTATTATTATATAGGTACTAATTTTTGGTATGGTGCCATTTTAGGGTCGGAAGGAGAAGGCGGTGATAAGAATCGCTTGATTGCTGAATTAGATTCTCTTGCTGCAATAGGAGTAGACAATCTTAGAATATTAGTGGGAGCCGATGGTGTCAATGGGGTTACAGCGAAAGTTGAACCTACCTTGCAGGTGGCTCCTGGTGTTTATAATGATACAATTTTAGCTGGATTGGATTATCTATTGTGCGAAATGGACAAAAGAGATATGTCTGCAGTACTTTATTTGAATAATTCATGGGAATGGTCTGGCGGGTATGGACAGTATTTGGAATGGGCAGGCTACGGAAAGGCGCCAATTCCGGCAGTGGATGGTTGGGATAAATTCCAGATGTTTGTCGGTCAATATCAAAAGAGTGACTCTTGTAAAGCTTTGTTTGCTGATCATGTACGGAATATTGTCACACGTACAAATCGTTATACAGGTCGGAAATATATTGATGATCCGACAATTATGTCTTGGCAAATAGGAAATGAGCCACGTGCCTTTGGCGAAGAAAACAAAGTGAGCTATGCTTTGTGGATACATGAAGTCGCGAATTTGATAAAAGGGTTAGATCCAAATCATTTAATATCAACTGGCAGTGAAGGATATCAAGGAACGGAAGGTGATATTCAGTTATGGGAGTTAATACATTCCTATAAGAATGTTGATTATATGACAATTCATATTTGGCCTTACAATTGGGGGTGGGCTAAGAAAAATGATTTATCTGGAACGTTGGCTTATTCTATAGAGCAAACTACAATCTACATACAAAAGCACTTGCAGATTGCAGAAAAATATGGCAGGCCTTTGGTGATAGAAGAGTTTGGCTTTCCAAGAGATGAGTTCTCGTTTGAGATAGAGTCCTCAACTGAAAATCGTGATGCTTATTATGAGTCTGTATTTGGAAAGGTTTTGGAAAATAGCATAACCAAAGGATATTTGGCCGGGTGTAACTTTTGGGCATGGGGTGGTTCAGCTAAGAAAAATGAGGCACATACTTTTTGGGTGAAAGGAGATGACTATATGGGAGATCCAGCACAAGAGGAACAAGGACTTTATTCGGTTTTTCAGAGTGATACTTCTGTAGATATGGTGAAAAAGTATAATGTAAAAATGAACTGACAGAGATGAAATATGTAATTGCAATATGGACATTATTGTTTTCTGTAAATGTATTCGCTCAAACAGTTGTATTGAGATGGGGAAGTAATCCGGGTGCAGGACAGATAACAGTTGTAAATGGAGAACTTGAAAAAATAAACTCCAGAGGAGGAAAGATTCAAAAAAATAGATTTGACTTGTCTTCTGCCGCGAATAAAGAGTTGTGGCTGACGGTTGGTAAAGCTCAAAATGAAGTAGGGCCGAAAGCTACTGTCGTTAATGTGCTGATGGATAATGAGAAATCTTTTTCTTTCTTTCTGCGTGATGTATCTTCTGGGTATCCTATTTATATTCCCGCTTATGGAGTAACAGTTCTTCCAAGAGGAGACAATAGAAGCTATGCTCAAGTAGAACACGATGTTTTGTCGCGTAAAAGATTTACTAAAATAGAGAAGATTGAAGAAGAGCCTGAAATGTCATTCCAATTAGCGGCTTCGGCTGTGAGAAAAATGAATGTTCCCATTTGGCTTGGGCTGGGGCGGGATATGCGCATTTTTGAGGTAGAGGATGAGTTGGAAACTAACAGTTTGGAGTGTAAGGCTCTTCGTCCTCGATATTCGGGGACACCCGTCACTCTTCCCGAATCAAATAATCAAGGTGTTTTTTATAGGTATGCCATAGGTCGGGGAGTGGGTATCAAGAACAATGTGAAAAGGAGTTTGGAAGATGGCGCATTGCCTATTTACCATTCAGAGATGCGTGATGATGATATCAAATATCATAGTATCACATTCGCTTCTTTGTCTGGTACTGAATTGTCTGAAGAAAATGTAGTGGGAACAGATTACTTTATTTCAGATAAGTATAGTCCGGGACGTGTGTTTACTGATGAGCAAAAGGATATTTTGGAGAAGAAATTAGCCAATAAGCTTATGGATATGCAAGAAGTGGTTTTATGCTCTAAAACTTGTGCTGAAAATGTAGGTAATGTACCTCGTTATGCATGGCTGAAAACTCCTCAGACTGGAAATGGAAATTGGAAATATGTTTTCGATACAAATACAGGTTTCTCCGCTTTCTCTAAAGATAGAGTGTTTTGTGTTTCAAAATTGAATGGTAAACCTATTCCTAACGAGGAAATGGCAGTGTTGTTACAACCGGGTGAGAAAGTGGATTTTGAGTTCTATCTCTTTCATACTCCTGTGACATGGGAAAAGGCAGAAACGATGGCTGATATTTCTTTTGAATCTAAATATAGAGAATGTAAAGCCTATTGGAAAGGTAAATTGGGTAGGGCTGCACAAATTGAAGTACCAGAAACTAGAATAAATAATATGATAAAATCGGGGCTGCTTCATTTGGATTTGATAACGTTTGGACAACAGCCTAATGGACCATTGGCTACTAATGTTGGTATCTATTCGCCTATAGGAACCGAAAGTGCACCAATTATGCAGTTTTATATGTCGATGGGATGGGAAAATGAAGCAAAAAGGGCTCTGACTTATTTTTTGGAAACTCAGCAAGAGAGTGGACTGATTGCAAATTATAGTGGATATATGGTTGAAACTGGAGCTGTTTTGTGGAGTATTGGAGAATATTATAGATATACGAAAGATAAAAAATGGCTAATGGAAATAATGCCTAAGATTAAGAAATCTTGTAATTATCTGATTGATTGGAGAAACAGCAATAAGAAAGATGAACTGAAAGGTCGAGGGTATGGGATGATAGATGGAAAAGTTGCAGATCCGGAAGATAATTTTCATCAATTTATGCTGAATGGGTATGCATATATGGGATTAAGCCGTATGGGAGAAGTTTTAAAGTCTTTGGATATTATAGAAGCGGATTTTTATAGGAAAGAAGCTGATAACTGGAAAAAGGATATACGCAGTTCTTTAGTAGCTTCTATGTCTTTGTCTCCTGTTGTCCCTTTAGGTGATGGAACATGGTGTCCTACAGCTCCACCATGGGCAGAGGGCAATGGACCTCGAGCGCTATATCAGGACTTAGGTACATTTTGGTCACATGGAACTTTTACTATTGCTGATGGACTTTTAGGCCCCTTATATTTAATATACTGTGAAGTTCTTGAGCCCTCAGAAACTGTAGCAAAGATGCTTTATCATTATCATAGTGAGCTGTTTTATCAAGGGAATTCTGGATTTAGCCAACCATATTACAGCACTCATAACTGGTATCAAGCAAAAATGGGTCTGACAAAGCCTTTCTTGAATACTTATTACACAACTATGGCTGCTACGGCAGATAGAGAAACCTATTCTTTCTGGGAACATTTGTATAAAATGACACCTCATAAAACACATGAAGAGGCTAACTTTCTAATGGATACTCGCCGAATGCTATATATGGAGAATAAGGATACTTTGGAAATATTTAAGGTGATTCCTCGTAATTGGCTGGAAAATGGGAAAAAAATCAGTTTACATAATGTGAGAAGTTATTTCGGAAAACTGGAGGTTAGTGCTGTTTCTTCTATTTCTTCTAGGGTGATTGAGGCTAGTGTAGAGTGCCATTCAAATAAAATACCGGTATGTGTGAAAATAAGATTGCCACATCCGGGAAATAAGGTTCCTATAAAAGTTGAAGGAGGCTGTTATGATGAAAAAAGTGAAACTGTCATCATAATGCCATTTGATGGGCAAAGTGTTGTGCGTTTGACGTTTTGAATCTATGTAGAGTTATTATAGTTTGTTAACTGTTAAAATTTTAATTATGCGAAAAATTATTTTATTAATTGTCTTATCTGTTATTGCATCGTGTGCATTTGCACAGGGTAGTGTAAAGATAAGAGGAACTGTTGTTGACAAGGAAACACATGAACCCTTGATTGGAGTTACAATTGTTTTGCAAAGTTCTGCATCTGTGGGAACTGTAACGAATGTGGATGGAGTTTTTGAAATGAATATTCCGAATCTTAATGAAAAACTTAAGGTTAGCTCTGTGGGATATAAAACGATGGTTGTTAGTGCAGCTACTGATCTTCGAATAGAATTGATCTCTGACTCAGAATTGTTGGATGAGGTTGTTGTAGTTGGATATGGTACTATGAAGAAGAGTGACTTGACCGGCTCAGTTTCTTCTATCAAGAGTGAAGATTTGAATGCTATTGTAACTCCTAATATTCAATCCTCAATGGCAGGACGTGCTGCGGGTGTACAGGTTATCAGTAGTGGTTCGGTAGATGGAGATGTTAAAGTACGGGTACGTGGTATTGGTACAATTAATAATTCAGATCCGTTGTATGTTGTTGATGGCTTCCCCACAAGTGATATTTCATATTTGGCTTCATCGGATATTGCTTCTATGGAGATTTTGAAAGATGCGTCGGCTACGGCTATTTATGGTTCAAGAGGTGCAAATGGTGTGATTTTGATAACAACGAATAAGGGAGCTGATCATCCAACAAAGGTTAATGTGAATATTTATGGTGGTATTAGTCAGATAAGCAAAACTTTGGATGTTTTAGATGCGGCAACTTATTCGAAAGCACGCATAGAAGCATACAAAGGAATGAATATGGATCCATCTGAGATGGCGATATTGAATTATGCGATTACTTCTAATGCCAAAGGAACGGATTGGCAGAAAGAAGTGTTGAGAACTGGTACGGTACAGAACTATAATGTAAATGTTGTAGGTGGTTCTGAGAAGGTAAAATATAACTTGTCTACTACATATAATTCAAATGAAGGAGTTCTGAAGAATGCCTTTGTTGATAAGTTTTTTGTCCGTTTGAATACAGAGTATAAGTTATCGAAAGCCGTTCAGTTTGGTGCTGATTTATCATTTGTTGATACTCAATCCAGTATGTCTGACTTGAGTAATATGTATGCTGCAACATTAATGCTTGCAGCACGCTCTGCTCCGGTAAGTCCTGTATACGACCAATTTGGTAATTGGCAGTCTAATATGAGTAGAGATTCCAACCCTGTACGCAAAAGTGAACATACTAAATATGACAAATATGGACAGAATCATTTTGTTGGGAACTTCTATTTAAATGCCAATCTTTGGAAGGGCTTGTCGTTTAGAAGTACTTTTGGTGTAGATTATTCTTTGAGAAAACAAAGTAATTATATACCTACATATAATGTAAGCCCACAAGAAGCTATTACCACTAGTCAGCTTACAGAATATCGTAATAATAATTTAGATTGGGTATGGTCTAATGTGCTAACTTATGATTTTACTATAAAGAAAGTTCATCATATTACAGCGATGCTTGGAACTGAAGCCACATACAATAGTTATAATGGTATTCAAGCTACAGCCTATGATGTAGCGGAAAATGAAGATATGCGTTATATTTCAGCTGCAAAATCGAATGACTATTTCGCGGATTCTTCTCAAGGGTCCAGCTCTATCTTTTCAACATTCTTGCGTTTGAATTACTCATTGATGAATAGATATTTACTGACTGCAACAGTGCGTTCAGATGTTTCTTCCCGTTTTTCGAAAGATAATAGACAAGGCATTTTCCCTTCTGTTGCTGTTGGATGGAATATTAAAGAAGAGTCCTTCCTACAAGATGTGGATTTTATCTCTCAATTAAAGCTACGTGCTGGTTGGGGTACAGTTGGTAATCAGGCAAGCACCGGTGTCAGTGATTATTTGGCAACGATAGCTAACGGTAAAAAATATATTTTAGGTGGTCAAGTCGTTGAAGGGCGTATACCTGAATATTTGTCAAATCCACAATTGAAATGGGAAGTTGCAGAACAAACCAATGTCGGTATTGACTTTGGACTATGGAATAATAAGTTGAATTTTGTTCTTGATTATTTCATTAAAGATACCAAGGACATGATTGTGCGTGCTCCAATTCCTGATTATATGGGAGCCTTGGCACCACTTGATAATGTAGGTAGTATGCGTAATCAAGGTTTTGAAATAACAGTTAATCATAATAATGAGATTGGTAAAGTAAAATATAATGTAGGACTAAACTTAAGCTTTATTACAAACGAAGTTACTAGTTTAGGACGTTCGACACCTATTTATAAGACTTTGTTTGATAGATTACCTTCTACGTCAAAAACGGATGTAGGCCATCCTTTGGCTAGTTATTGGGGCTATCAAACTGATGGGGTGTTTAATACTCAAGATGAGCTTGATGCATATGTTCATACGAATGCTGATGGTACAATCACTAAGATTCAGCCAACGGCAGAGTTAGGGGATGTAAAATATGTAGATAGAAACGGTGACGGGGCCATTGATGAGAAGGATCAAACTTATTTGGGTAATTATATACCAACTTTCACTGGGGGATTTAATTTGGGTTTGGAGTACAAGAACTTTACGTTCTCTCTGTTTACTGATTTTAGCTATGGTAATGAAATTGCCAATATGAATTTGTTCCATCTTCAATCTCCTTTGATGGGTGCTAATATCTTACAGTCATATTATGATAACAGATGGACTCCGGAAACTCCGGAAAATAATCAGCCTCGTTTGACTGCATCTACCCAGTCTGGACAGAATGTCTTGTTTTCGGATCGTTATATTGAAGATGGAAGCTATTTGAGAATACGCAATGTTCAGTTGGGGTATAATATCCCCAAGAAAGTACTTCAAAAAATTCATCTTGATGCGTTGAAGCTTTATGTTTCTGTTGATAATCTGTATACATTTACTAAGTATACAGGATATAATCCGGAAGTCTCAGATCAATATGGAGATCCGTTGACAGCTGGATCTGATGTTGGCGGCTCTCCATTGCCGAGAACCATGACTATAGGCTTGAATTTAACATTCTAAAAAAATAAAAAGTATGAAATCATTTATATTAAAATCCTTTTTAAGTATCGGGACATTATTATTGGTGTGTTCTTGTTCTGATTTCCTTGACCAACCAGTATTGGGGGAAAGTATAGATACTCCAGCTTATTATGATGATGTAGATAATGCAAATATGGCAGTCATAGCATGTTATGATGCGCTGCAGTATGATGATGATATGTCTACTTATCAGTGGATGTTTGCGGATGTTGCTTCAGACGACGCCTGGAAAGGTGGGGGAGGAGCTGGAGAAAACCTCTATATTCAGGAAATGAAAGAATGGGTTGCATTACCTACTAATATTTGGGGGAAAGTTGTGTGGCAATCATACTATATGGCTATTTTTAGGGCTAATACAGTGATTAAGCAATTAGCAGCCGCTACTTTTGATGTAAATCTGAAAGAACAATATATTGCAGAGGCTAAATTTGTCAGAGCTTATTCATATCTTACATTGGTTAAGTTGTTTGGGGATCTACCTTTGATAACAGAACCGTTAGGGACGGATCAAATGGGAAAGATACAGCGTGCGCCATTTGCTGATATTATAGAATTGATAAAGACCGATTTTGAAGATGCCGCTAAAGTGTTACCGGAAACATGGCCTGCGGATCAAGTAGGACGTGCTACATCTGGAGCAGCTAAAGGCCTTGAAGCTCGTACCATAATGTATGCTATCGGTATGTTTAAGACAGAACCAGAAACGTCATGGAAAAAAGTATATGATTTGACTGGTGAAATTGTAAAATCGGGTGTTTATCGTTTGTTACCTAATTATGCTGAAATATTCGAAGATGAAGGTGAAAATAGTTCAGAGTCTTTATTTGAGATTCAACATGAATCGACTAATACAGGCTGGACTGTAGATAATGAGGGATGTAATAGCCCTATTGTTGTAGCTAATAGAGGAACAAATGAGAACCCGTCATGGGGGTGGGGGTATAACTGTCCAACTCAAGATTTGGTTGATCAGTTTGCGACTGATGATCCTCGTTTATATACTACAGTTCATGGACAGGGAATTACGGATTTTGTATATGGTATCAAGCATGATGTTGTAAAGAATGATTATTTAACTGGTTATTGTGCCCGTAAATTGGCTACCGATCCGGCTTTGAGAGGTCCTAATCAATCTGATTATCCTAATAATTTACGCATATTAAGATATGCAGACGTATTATTGATGAGGGCAGAAGCGGCTTATCATGTAAATGATGAGGCAACAGCTAGAGAATGTGTGAATATGGTACGCGCTCGTGCTCGTCAGTCTACTTTTCCCAAAGGATATGAAGAGGGTAAAAATACATATACAAAAACAGGTTTTACGAACAATGTTCCTGATATAACTGCAACAGGTACAGCTTTGCTGGATGCTATTAAGAAGGAAAGACGTTTGGAGCTGGCTATGGAATCATTACGCTATTGGGATCAAGTGAGATGGGGGGAGTATCGTTCTTCCTTGTCAACTACGGTTCAAGCTAATTATGATAGACATTTATTGAGAGGAGTTCCTGTGTTGCCTATTCCGAATGATGAGGTTTTGGCATGGGGACTGGAACAGAATCCTAATTATTAAAAAAAGATTGTTATGAAATTAATAAAATATATTGGTGCTGTTGTACTTTTATTGTCAATGACCACATCTTGTTCTGAAGATAAGTATGGTGAACACTCTGAAATAGCGTATCCTATCCCTGTTATTTCATCTGTTACCGCAGATGTTGGGGTAGGTGAAGAAATTGTAATAGTTGGTAAGAATTTCGTAGAGCCAAATTCTGTTATGATAGATGGTATTTCTATGGAAATTGTTTCACAGGAGGCTGAAAAGATTGTAGCTGTATTACCTCGCTTGTTTGACGCTTCATCCATAGTCATATATAATGCTTATGGAAGACAGAGCGAAGAAGAAATGATAGTTAGACCAATTTATCCTTCTGCTTCAGAGATTAGTGTCACTTCTTGGCCTAAAGAGATTGTTAAAGGGCGTCCTTTGATAATAAGGGGGACTAATATGGATATGGTGACAGAAGCTATAATTGGTTCTACAACAATATCGGTGAATGGATTAACTCAACAACGAGAAAGATTGTTGGTGCTTGTGCCTGAGACTCTTGAAGGTACAGAAGCTACTATAACTTTACGAACTATTGTAGGGTCTACTATTGCTTTGGAAGGAACTCGGAATATAGTGGAATACGATCCTGTCAATTGGGAACCTATTTCTCCTGTGATTTTAATGGACTTTGAAGATGGAGATATGCATTATGTTTCTGGGGATATGCCTTCAAATTTGTGTAAGGCTTCGTTGAATGGAGCAGGAAATGGAATAGAATCCAAAGATGGTGCAAATTATTTTAGTTTGTATGCAAAAGATATAACGGGTAGCTATTCAATGTGGAGTTTTCTTGGTTCTTTGAAGATGGAATTTGCATCCCCGATAGATGTTTCTGAATTCCATGACCCATATATAACTTTCTATTGGAATAGTGATGATAATATTGGTTCCTTCCAATTGAGTATAAGTCAGGGAGAAGCAATAGGAGGTTCTACTTTCTCTCCTGGGAAAACAGACAAGACTTACGATCCGGATGCCAAATATGATTTATATACATTGCGCCCAACAAATAAGCAATGGCACTGTATTACTGCTCGATTGAAAGATTTGATTGTTGAAAACTGGGGAGGTGATTTTAAGGAGTTTGATCTTTATGGACAAATTACAGCTGTTGAACTTATTTTCAAACAAATTAATGGTGCGTATTGGAATGGTTTGTATGGAACAGATTCTCCAGAAGGTATATATGATTATAGTGTACAGGGTAATACTGAGTTTAAAGCTAACATTGATAAAATTATGATAACGGATGGCCCTTATACTTTTGACGGATATCCGGAAAGGCAATAAAAATGTAGATTAAAGAAGGCAAATCACTCTTTAAGTATAAATATTCAAATAGATAATATAATGATTAGAACTTTATTTTTTATAGCTTTAACAGTATTAACTGTTTATTCTCGTGCAGCTGAGTACAATGTTTTGGACTTTGGTGCTAAAAATAATGGTAGAGATTTGACAACTTTTGAAATTCAGAAGGCAATCGATAAATGCCATAGCGAAGGTGGAGGGTGTGTCTTTGTTCCGGCAGGAGAGTATTTGGTTGGAACATTGAATCTGAAATCGAATGTTGAATTTCATTTTGAAACAGGAGCAGTACTGAAAGCAACCACAGATTTAAGCCAGTACCAAAAGAATAATGAACATTTAGCTGGTGTTTTTTATACAGAGAATGCTAATAATGTATCTATTACCGGTAATGGAGTTATTTTTGGTCAGGGTATGGAGTTTATGGAAAAGACTGTGGCGAAAAGAATTGTTGGTGATGTAAATAACTACATTCGTCAGAAATTTGATTTTCGTAAGGTAGAAAAGGGAACGTTGGGTGATGGGCCGGTTAATCCTAAAGACAGATTCCATCAGATGGTTATTTTTAGTAACTGTACAGATGTTTCTCTTTCTGATTTTAAATGTGTAGATGCTCCATATTGGACAATCTTGATAGTACATTGTGATCGTGTTAAGGTTAATAAAGTACAGATTGATAACAACCTGTTAATTCCTAACAGTGATGGATGCGATATCATATCAAGTAGTAATGTGAATGTTTCAGACTGTATCTTTAGTTGTGGTGACGATGCTATTGTTTTGGCTGGCTATGCCCACCATTTTGGCGATCCAGGGTTTAAAGACATTTTGAATTCTTCGAAAAATATCAATGTTGACAATTGTATTTTCCGCTCACGTTCCAGTGCTATTCGTATTGGTGGGTGGGATCAAAACCATATGTCTAATTATAACTTTAATAATATTACAATTTATGATTCCAATTGTGGTATCAATCTTACTGTACGAGATTCTGGATCTATTCAGAATATTAATTTTGCCAATATCCGTATTGAAACTCGGATGCATACAGGAGACTGGTGGGGAAATGGTGAGCCAATTAAAATTTCAGCCTTAAGAGGTGTACCTGATAGCCCTATTGGAATTATTAAAAATATTAGTTTTTCTAATATTTCGTGTACGGCGGAGAATTCCATATTGATGTACGCATCAGATGAAACAGTAATGGAAAATATTTCATTCAATAATTTTAATTTTGAATTAAAGAAAGGACCTTTGGAAGATGTTAGTGGAGGGAACTTTGATTTGCGACCTAATACGGTGCAGGGAAAGGAAATTTATGCTTCAAACATTCCGGTTGTCTATGTAGAAAATGCAAAGAATGTATTTTTCAATCAAGGTAATATCTATTGGGGAAAAGTAGACAAGAAATATTACACGAATGCCATTGAGGCTGTTAAAGTGAATGGTTTGTATTTGAGTAATATGACTGCTAAATCTTCTCCTTCTAATCCTCAATTATCAGTAGTCTCATTAAAAGATTGTAAGAACGTTGATAATAATATTGGGAAATAGTTTATAAGAAGACGAATTAGGCCTTTCATAATTTAGACATGAATAGTTGGATGATATGATTGTCGCAATTATCAAAAAGCTATTCATGTCTTTTGTGTTTGTACGTATTTATGAATATAAATCAGAAATAATAATGAAAAAAAGTAGAATGTTATTGTTCGCTTTCATTGTTTTAATGATAGGAGCTTGTAGTTTGGGTAAGAAAGATACAGGCATAGAAACTTTGAGAACGGTGGAAACGGATCTGTTGTTTGGAAAACTGAAACAAGTGTCTCAAACAGGCTTTATGTTTGGACATCAGGATGCTACAGTCTATGGAATAGGTTGGGATGGTGATAGTGCTCGAAGTGATGTGAAGAGTGTATGTGGAGATTATCCGGCTGTATGTGGCTGGGAAATAGGGCGTATTGAAAAGGGTAAAAAGGTTAGTTTGGATAATGTTGATTTTGATAGGATACGTAAAGAAATGATTTTGAACTATCAACGTGGAGGTATCAATACTTTGAGCTGGCATGCTGATAATCCGGTTACTGGCGGTGATTCTTGGGATATTTCAGCTAAAGCAACAGTTGTGGGTTCTATTTTGTCCGATAGCGTAAAGCACTCTGAATTTTTGGGTTGGTTGGATATTATAGCAGCTTATTGTAGTTCTCTGGTAACAGAAGAAGGTGTAAAGATTCCTGTGTTGTTTAGGCCTTGGCATGAACATACAGGTAGCTGGTTTTGGTGGGGAAAGGATTTTTGTACTCCAGAACAATATAAAGCTTTGTGGATATTGACTTATGACTATCTTCACAGTAAGGGGGTGGATAATTTGCTATATGCATATTCACCATGTGGTGGATGTACAAAAGAAGAATATATGGAGCGTTACCCAGGTGATGAGTACGTCGATTTGTTGGGTTTTGACTATTATCAGAATCGTATAGAGGATACAGAAAGTTATCAGAAAGTGATGAATGAAACTTTAGGAATGCTTGCGGAGTTAGGAAAAGAGCACTCTAAACCTATAGCTGTGACAGAAACAGGTTTAATGGCATTGCCAATAGATGATTGGTGGACCAATGTACTTTATCCTATTTTAGAGAATTATCCAATATCTTATGTATTGGTATGGCGTAATGCACGCGAACTGGAGAATCATTATTTTGCTCCTTATCCCGGGCATAGTTCTGCTGCTGATTTTGTTGATTTCTATAAAAAAGCGAAAACATTATTCCTTTCGGATATCAATGGACATATAGGTGAAAGGATGAATAAATAAAATAGGAGATAGTTTTTTTATATTTTAAGTGTATTATATTAGGGGATAGATGTTTTTCCCTTATCTTATGTGAGATTTTGCAGAAAAGAGAGATAGAAATATATTGATAAATTCTATCTCTCTCTTTTTGTTATTTGGTGTTGTTTAATGATAAAATAGTATTTGTCTATGGGGGATGCTTCGGCTACCTTTGTATTATTGAAAAATGAACTAAATATGAAGAAGTCATGGTAGATTTAAATTTACTTTATGAGGCTATTTTAACCGGGAAACACAATGTGGCAATGGAATTGACACAAGAGGCTATTGATGAAAATGTTTCTCCTAAGGAGTTGATAGATAATTATTTGATAAAAGCTATGGAAGAAATTGGACGTCGGTTTGAGGCACATCAGGCTTTTGTTCCAGAATTGTTAATGGCCGGACGTGCAATGAAAACTTCGCTTACGTTATTACAACCTTTATTGAAAGATGCAGAAGCAGTGTCTTCTATGGGGGTGATTGTTATTGGTACAGTGAAGGGAGATTTGCATGATATTGGTAAAAACTTGGTAGGATCTATGTTTGAAGGGTGTGGTTTTCAGGTTGTAGATTTGGGAGTGGATGTAGATGCAGAGAAGTTTGTACAGGCTGTAAAAGAGTATAATGCACGTATTATAGGCTTAAGTGTATTGCTGACAACGACGATGCCTTATATGAGGACTGTGATTGACGCTTTACAAAATGAGGGATTGCGTGAACGGGTAATTGTAATGGTAGGAGGCGCTCCTGTGAGTGCTGGTTTTGCGGCAGAAATTGGGGCGGATGGATATAGTGATAGCGCAAATTCAGCTGTGTTTAAAGCAAAAGAATTGTTGGGTGTAGCTTGATGGCAAAAATTGAAAAATGATGAATGATATGAATGTATGGATAGAAAATATCCTAAAAAATAAGAAACGAATTGCAATTCCAATAATGACTCATCCGGGAATTGAGCTGATTGGTAAAACCGTGTATGAAGCTGTGACGGATGGTAATGTTCATTATGAGGCTATTAGTGCTTTGAATGATCGCTTCCCTGCCGCAGCATGTACGATAATAATGGATTTGACTGTAGAGGCGGAAGCTTTTGGAGCCTCAATAGAGTATTTTGAAAATGAGATCCCAACAGTAACTGGTAGTCTGATTAGTGGAGTTGAGGCTATTGAGTTGTTAGAGATTCCTGATTTAATGAGAGGAAGAGTTCCACAATATTTGTTAGCCAATCGGTTAGCTACTGAGAATATAAAAGATAAACCTGTATTTGGTGGAATGATTGGTCCGTTCTCTTTAGCAGGTCGTTTGTATGATATGTCTGAATTTATGATGGCATGCTATTGTGAGCCTGAACATACTAAATTGCTTTTGCAGAAATGTACCGAATTCTTAACTAAATATTGCTTGGCTTTGAAAAGGCAGGGAATACAAGGGGTAGTCATTGCAGAGCCTGCTGCAGGGCTGCTATCTAATGAGGGGTGTTCTGAATTCTCCTCACAATATGTCAAGAAAATAGTGGATGTCGTGCAGGATGAGAACTTTATTGTAATACTTCATAACTGCGGTAATACAGGGCATTGTACGGCTGCAATGTTGGAAACTGGTGCTAAATGTTATCATTTTGGAAATAAAGTTGATATGCTGGAGGTCTTGAAAGAATGTCCAAAAGATGTTATTGTAATGGGTAATCTTGATCCTGTGACTTTGTTTCAAGCAGGTACTGCCAAGGATGTTAAAGACGCAACCCTTTCGTTACTGCAAAAAACAGCTGAATATTCAAATTTTGTAATATCAACAGGATGTGATGTTCCACCTCACGTCCCACATTGTAATATTGAGGCTTTCTATGAGGCCTTAAATGAATATAATGAATTGAAATAATTATATGAATACTCTTGATTTCTATGATGTAAATTATGATGAATTATTATTAGATAAAAAGGAAATTTATCTATTGATGGGTTATGATGATTATGCGGTTGATTCAAGAGTCACAGAACTCGTTGATCAAGTACTGAATGAAGTCACAGGCTTAGTGACACCAAGGTGTGGATATGTTTTGCGGCAAGGTGAAGTAGAAGGAAAAGAATGTTTACGTATTGGAGATGTTCGATTTAATCCAGGACGTATTATTACGTTTGCGATGAAGGATGCTTCCTTTTACGCTTTTTTTACTGCTACCATTGGAAATCAATATGATGAGTATTGTAAAATACTGAAAAAGAATGATAATATATTATTAGTTTTTATTGCAGATATTATTGGCTCAATATTGGCGGAAGCTACAGTTTCTTGGTTGATGAATAAACTGGCTGAAATTACAGAGGCGGAAGGATTGAAAATTAGTAATAACTATAGTCCAGGGTATTGTGACTGGGCATTGGTGGAACAGAAGAAACTATTTGAGCTTTTTCCGGAGAATATAACTGGAGTGCATTTGACTGATTCTTGTTTAATGCTTCCAATAAAGTCGGTAAGTGGTATTGTTGCAATAGGACCGGAAGTGAAGAAGCGTGCGTATAGTTGTAATATTTGTAAAATGATAACATGTGTCAGAAATCGGAAAATGCGAAACATATAATTAATGGAATCATGGCAACACAAAAGCAAGTTAACTATCAGATACCTTTTGTTACATTGGTAGTATTGTTCTTCTTTGTAGGATTCTTGACGACCGTCAATGGTCAGTTTCAAGGTCCCTTGAAGAATGTCTTTTTAAGCGATGCAGGGGAACTGAAGAATACTTTTGCAACATTGATTTCTTTTGCATGGTTCTTGGCGTATCCTTTAACTGGCAGAACTGCTTCTGCTTGCGTTACCAGATATGGATATAAAAACACGCTCATACTAGGGCTTTTATTATTAGTCGGCGGTTTGGGCTTGTTTTGGTTTTCTTCGGTATATACAGTCAAATTTCCCCAATCATGTTTTTCAATAGGTACAGCAATCGTTCCCTGGGGATATATTATTTTTCTATTAGGCTCTTATGTAGCAGGTGCGGCGGCTACAGTTTTGCAAGTTGTGATTAACCCTTATTTGACAGCTTGTGAGGTGAAGGGCACACAGCCGGTTCAACGGCTCAATATTGGTGGTACGGCGAATTCAGTTGGTACGACAATAGCCCCATTTTTTGTAACGGGAATTGTTTTTGGAGGGATGGCAATGGAGAAAATCCATGTAAGTCAAATTCAGAGTGCATTTGTCTGGCTGATGATAGTAATCATATTGGTAGTCCTTATTTTTACGCAAATGCGTTTACCGGATATTCAAGGGACGAGGGCTCAAAATGGTGAGATTTTGGAGAAATCAGTTTGGTCTTTTAGGCATTTGACTTTAGGGGTTATTGCAATATTCTTTTATGTAGGTGTTGAAGTGTGTGTAGGAGCAAATATCAATTTATATACTCAGGAATTGGAGAAAGGTGGTAGAAGTTTTTTCTTTTTAGGTATGAATTCTTTTTCGATATGCGGAATTAATATGTCCGTACCTGCATTAATGGCCACCCTTTATTGGGGAGGTATGCTAATCGGTCGATTAATATCCAGTTTTATGAGTGGTGTTTCTGCACGACTACAGTTGGCAGCAGCCGCAGCTTTGGCTGGAATATCCACGATTGGTGCTATTGGGTTGGATAATCCTTGGATATTGGTAATAGTAGGACTGTTCCATTCAGTAATGTGGGGTGCCATATTCACATTGTCAGTCAGAAAATTAGGTAAATATACATCGGTAGCCTCAGGCATATTTATGATAGGGGTGATTGGCGGCTCTTTGCTGCCTCTCTGTCAAGGAGTTTTTGCCGATATTTTGGGTGGAGCATGGAGGTGGACTTGGTTGATTGTAGTATTAGGTGAAGCATATATATTGTATTATGCATTATATGGTTCAGAAGTAAGAGAGAGTATGGAATAATATAACAATAAAAAACGATAGATTATGAATGTAAAGTTAGAAAGAATACATAGAATGTTGGTGACTCCTAAGACAGATGACGGGAGGGTTTACTTTCATCCGATATTGATGATGCATGCTGCTACTCTTTATGGGAAAACGTATTCAGATTTTATGCTAGATCATGCAGTATTAGTGGAGTCTAACTTGAAGCTTCTTGAAATGTATGATCATGATGCGGTAAGTGTTATTTCAGATCCATGCCGGGAGGCTTCTGCTTTCGGTGCTAAGGTTATTTTTGACGGTGAAAATTCTCCAAAATGTGAGAAATTAATTTTTTCAATGGAAGATGTGGAAGCGTTGCAAGTACCAGATGTATATGAATGTGAACGAACTCTGGATAGAATAAAAGGAGTAGAACTTTTTCGTAAGAAGCTTGGTAACCCATTTCCTATTATAGGTTGGATAGAAGGTCCTTTGGCAGAAGCTGCAGACTTATCAGGTATTTCAGATCTATTAATGAATATGATTATAGAGCCAGACATGGTGAAACTGTTACAACAAAAATGTTTATGTATGGCAAAATCTTTTGCCTTAGCTCAGATTGAAGCGGGGGCTAATATCATTGGAGTTGGAGATGCTGTTTGCTCGCAGATATCACAAGAAATGTATGATGAGTTCTGCTTACCATTACATAAGGAACTATTTGATTTTATTCATGAGCATGGTGCTCTTGTAAAATTGCATATTTGCGGTAATATTACTCACATCCTTCATTCTCTAAAGAAGACAGACATTGACATATTAGATGTTGATTGGATGGTAGACATGGCTGAAGCTCATAAAATAATGGGAGAAGATGTAATGTTGTGCGGTAATTTAGATCCTGTTTCTGTAATAATGAGTGGTACAAAAGATTTAATTAAAAAGAAATACGAAGAAGTGAAAGTAAGTATACCTCAAGATAATTGGATTATAATGGGAGGCTGTGAAATACCTCGTGATACTCCAATAGAGAATATGAAATACTTAAGAGAAATATCTATGAAATATTGATTCTATTTAATTGACGGATAAATTATGAATGTATTTAAAGAAAAGTTGACAGAACTCTATTGCTTACATGAAGAGTTAATTACCAGAACAAATATACCCAAAGAAACAAGCAACGGTATATTCACCCGCTATAAATATCCTGTACTAACCGCCGCGCACACCCCTATCTTCTGGCGTTACGATTTGGATGAAAACAGTAATCCTTATCTAATGGAACGAATCAGCATTAATGCCACGATGAATTCCGGTGCCATAAAATGGAACAATAAGTACTTATTGGTGGTTCGGGTGGAAGGTGCTGATCGTAAATCGTTTTTTGCCATAGCCGAAAGTCCGAATGGTGTTGACAATTTCCGTTTTTGGGATTATCCGATAATGATGCCTGAAGACATTGTTCCGGCAACTAATATTTACGACATGCGTCTCACAGCCCATGAAGACGGTTGGATATATGGTATTTTCTGTGCGGAACGGCACGATGACACAGCTCCTGTGGGAGATTTGTCTTCTGCAACGGCTACGGCAGCTATTGCCCGTACCAAAGACCTGAAAACTTGGGAGCGTCTGCCGGACTTGAAAACTAAAAGTCAGCAACGTAATGTGGTGCTTCATCCGGAATTTGTAGATGGTAAATATGCACTTTATACCCGTCCGCAGGATGGTTTCATAGATGCCGGAAGCGGTGGAGGTATTGGTTGGGCATTGGTGGATGACATAACGCATGCTGAAGTAAAGGAGGAAAAGATTATTGACCAACGCTATTATCATACTATCAAAGAGGTGAAGAATGGCGAAGGGCCGCATCCTATCAAAACCTCTAAGGGGTGGTTGCACTTGGCACATGGAGTACGTGGTTGTGCGGCAGGATTGCGTTACGTACTTTATATGTATATGACAGCCTTGGACGATCCCTCCAAACTGATAGCTGCTCCCGGTGGTTATTTCATGGCGCCCGAAGCGGAAGAACGTATAGGCGATGTAAGCAACGTACTTTTCTCCAACGGGTGGATTGTTGATGATGACGGAACGGTATTTATCTATTATGCTTCTTCCGATACGCGGATGCATGTTGCAACCTCTACTGTCGATAAGTTAGTGGATTATTGCATGAATACTCCTGTTGACGGTTTGAGTTCGTCCGCATCGGTGGACACTTTAAAGAGATTGATAGATAAGAATTTGGAATTATTGAAACAGCAACCTGTTTCTAAATAAACATAGTATGATAAAACTTACAGAGAAAATAGGCTATGGATTTGGAGATATGGCCTCATCCATGTTCTGGAAACTGTTCGGCGCTTATCTGATGATATTCTATACGGATGTTTTCGGTTTGCCGGCTGCGGTGGTAGGAACTATGTTCCTGATAACAAGAATATGGGATTCGGCTTTCGACCCTATTGTCGGAGTTGTTGCCGATCGCACACACTCCCGTTGGGGAAAGTTCCGGCCTTATCTCTTGTGGTTGGCCGCTCCGTTCGGTATCATAGGTGTGCTGACTTTTGTTACTCCGGACTGGAGTCCGACCGGTAAGTTGGTTTATGCTTATGTCACCTATTCGTTGATGATGATGATATATTCTGCCATCAATGTCCCTTACGCTTCTCTATTGGGCGTGATGAGTCCTAATCCTAAAGAACGCAACACACTTTCTACATATAGAATGACCTTTGCCTACATCGGTAGTTTTATAGCTTTGCTGCTGTTTATGCCGTTGGTAAACTTTTTCAGTGGTAACAGTAAGGACTTGGGCGACCAGCAGACCGGTTGGACTATGGCGGTTGTTGTTATAGCCATATTATGTATTATTTTATTCTTCGGTTGTTTTGCCTGGACAAAAGAGCGGGTAAAGCCTATCAAAGAAGCACAGAATCCGTTGAAAGAAGATCTGAAAGATCTGTTTAAAAACAAGCCTTGGTGGATCTTATTGGGTGCGGGTGTGGCTGCTTTGGTATTCAACTCCATTCGTGATGGCGCTACTGTCTATTACTTCAAGTATTTTGTTGTAGAGGAAGATTATGCAACTGTCTCCTTTTTCGGAATGTCATTCGTGTTGAGTGGATTATATCTCGCTTTGGGGCAGGCTGCCAATATAATAGGCGTGATAGCTGCCGCTCCCGTCAGCAACCGCATCGGCAAGCGTAACACCTATATGTGGGCTATGATTATAGCCACAGTCCTTAGCGTTCTTTTCTATTGGTTTGATAAGGAAGACCTGATATGGATGTTTGTTTTTCAGGCACTGATCAGCATTTGTGCGGGTAGCATCTTTCCGTTGCTTTGGTCCATGTATGCCGATTGTGCTGATTATTCGGAACTGAAAACCGGTAATCGTGCCACCGGTTTGATATTCTCCTCTTCTTCCATGAGCCAGAAGTTCGGTTGGGCTATCGGGACGGCAATCACCGGCTGGTTGCTTGGCTTTTTTGGCTTTCAGGCAAATGCCGTACAAAGTGAAGAAGCGATTAGCGGTATCAAGATGTTCCTGAGTTTTCTACCGGCGGTAGGCACGATATTGAGTGTGGTCTTCATCAGTATGTACCCGCTTACTGAAAAGAAAATGAAAGATATAACAACTGAATTGGAATGTAAAAGACAATTATAAGAAAATGATGTGTATGAATATACTAAGCGAGATGCAGCTTGAGATGCGCACTGTGCTGGAAGATAATATTCTTTCGTTTTGGGAAGATAAAATGACAGATTCGGTGCATGGTGGTTTCTATGGCCGCATCACCGGGACTGGTAAGCTGGAACCGCAGGCTGTGAAAGGAGCTGTACTCAATGCCCGCATATTGTGGACTTTCTCGTCGGCTTACCGCCTGTTGGGGAAAGCCGAATATCTGGAGACAGCCACTCGTGCCAAACGTGTCATTATTGATCAATTCTACGACAAGGAACAGGGTGGAATATATTGGTCGCTCGACTATGCAGGTCGTCCTGCAGATACCAAGAAACAAATTTATGCCTTAGGTTTTGCCATTTACGGCCTGAGTGAATACCATCGTGCTACCGGAGATGAAGAAGCGCTGACCTATGCCATCCGTCTCTTCAAAAGCATTGAACAATATAGTTTCGATTCCGTAAAGAACGGTTATTGCGAAGCATTAACTCGTGATTGGAACGATATTTCCGATATGCGTCTCAGTGACAAGGATGAGAATGAACGCAAGACCATGAATACCCATTTGCACATTTTGGAGCCTTACACAAATCTCTATCGCGTGTGGAAAGACGCCGTTCTTGAGAAGCAACTTCGTAACCTGATAGAGCTTTTCACAGATAAGATATTGAACCAGCAAACCGGACATTTGGAGCTCTTTTTTGATGATGATTGGGTGAGCAAATACCGTATCATATCCTATGGGCATGACATCGAGGCTTCCTGGCTGATTCATGAGGCGGCTTTAGTCTTGGGAGATAAAGCGCTGTTGGAGAAAGTGGAACCTTTGGTGGAGTACATCGCGGCCGCAGCCGATGAAGGATTGACGTCCGAGGGCGGCATGATTTACGAGACTTTCCCCGACAAAGGCACCACAGACCGGGATTGCCATTGGTGGGTACAAGCCGAAAACGTGGTGGGGCACATTAATCTTTATCAACATTTCGATGATGAAGTGGCTCTTCAGAAAGCATCTCGCTGTTGGGAGTATATCAAGAAGCATTTGATAGATTACAAAAACGGAGAATGGTATTGGAGCGTTCGTGCCGACGGAACGGTAAACACAGCCGATGATAAGGCGGGTTTCTGGAAATGCCCCTATCATAACGGGCGCATGTGTATGGAAATGATAGAGCGCTTTTCTTAAAAAAACAGGTTAGTTGTTTTCAGGTTGAGGCTATATTAGAGTGAGGTATTGGGGAATATCCATTCTGATATAGCCTTTCCGTTATGTAATAGGAACGTATTATCCTGTGACTTTGTCTGTCTCCGGTTCGAAGAGTTTATTGCTGAGTGCCTGCAAAGCTCTTTTCTTATCTTCTGTCTTAATGACGAATGCCACGTCACTGTCATTGCTGCCATACGAAATCATACGTAGCGGGATATCTGCTAGGGCTTCTATAATTTGTGCTTCGACACCGGCATACTGCCAACGTATGTTTCCCACCACGGATACAATAGACATGCGGTCTTCCATCAGAATTTTGGCATATTGTTCCAGTTCCGCAAGGATTTTGCATAGACGCTCGCTGTTGTCTATGGCGACGGACACATCCTGATTGGATGAAACCAACAAACAAAGCGGGGTTCTGTGCTTGGCAAACGTATCAAAAATCTTACTGATAAACTGATAAGGACATAAGCAATGTTTCGACTCGAATTTCACGTAGAAGATATTGTCTTTGGCGGCTATGGCCTTGATGATATTGTCGTCTTGCAAATCCGAAATCAATGTTCCCTCTGCCTGAGGATTCATTGAGCTGAGTAACCGTACCGGGATATTGCGCTTGCGTGCCGGAGCGATGCAAAACGGGTGCAATATTTTTGCTCCGTAAAAGGCCAGTTGTTCGGCTTCGTTGAAACTGAGATGCTTTACGGAACGGGTTCCCGATACTTCACGCGGGTCATTATTGTGCATCCCGTCAATGTCCGTCCATATCTGTATTTCCTCTGCGCAGATGGCAGCGCCGATGAGCGATGCAGTATAGTCGCTGCCGCCCCGTTTCAGGTTGTCCGTTTCATTATAAGCATTTTTGCAGATATACCCTTGAGTAATAAAAAGATTGATGCCGGGATACTGTGCCAATTGCGCCTGCAGTTTTTCCTCTATATATTTCAAGTCCGGTTCTCTTTCTGGTCCGGTACGCATAAAGTCGAAAGCGGAGAGCAGGATATTGGCAATCTTTCGTTCCCGCAGGTAGAAGTGCAGCAGGGCTGTACTGATAAGTTCTCCTTGTGCCAATACCTCTTTTTCTTCAATCGAGGTGAATTCATCATTGATAAATTGCCAGAGTCGCTGGAAGCGGTCGAGAATATAATCTATTGCTTCTCGCTTTGTGGACTCGTCTGTCAACAGTTCGTTGGCGAAGTCAATGAACTGGAATTCCATCCGGGTGATTTTCTCGTGTGCCTGTTCTATATCGCGGTTGAACAGGCTGGCTGCAATTTCTTCCAGATGATTGGTTGTGCCTGCCGTTGCGGACAGGACTACAATCTTCGGTGTGGACTCTGAAATGAGTTCCGCTACGTGTTTCATTCTCTCTACTGTGCCGACGGAAGTACCGCCGAATTTGTAAACTTTCATTTTTAATTCGTTTTTAATTATTCTTTCTTTGTTGCCGGATGAAGCCTCTGTATTCCTTTTCGTTTTAGAAGGCTCATGCCCAAAATGGAAGGGTGAGTTTCTTTTTCTGTTCTCTTACAATGTCTCTGAGGATACATTGTAAGGCGTTTTTCTACTTCTCCGTAGCCTTATGTACAGTCCCTTCACTTATAAAAGTTCAAAAGACATGCCGTTTGTTTCCCGGAAAACGTTTATATTTGCACATCCCCTGTTTTTACCATTTATTACTTTAAACTTATCCGAGAAATATGAGCAAGATTTTAGTCGTTGACGATGAAGTACAGATTCGTACCCTTTTGTCGCGTATGTTGGAGTTGGAAGGATATGAAGTAGGCCAGGCCGGTGATTGCAGGACTGCTTTGAAGCAGTTGGAATTTCAGAGTCCGGATGTAGTCTTGTGCGATGTGTTCCTTCCTGACGGTAATGGGGTAGACCTTGTGGCGTCTATCAAGAAAACAGCCCCTAACGTCGAGATAATCCTATTGACAGCGCATGGCAATATTCCGGACGGGGTACAGGCCATTAAGAACGGCGCTTTCGATTATATCACCAAAGGTGATGATAACAATAAGATTATACCGCTTGTCAGCCGAGCCGTAGAGAAAGCGCGTATGAACGTCCGTTTGGAGAAGTTGGAAAAGAAAGTAAGGCAGACGTATTCGTTCGATTCAGTTTTGGGTGATTCGAAAGCATTGAAAGAGGCTGTTTCACTGGCACAGAAGGTATCGGGAACGGATGTGCCCGTATTACTGACGGGTGAAACAGGTACGGGAAAAGAGGTCTTTGCACAAGCCATACATTATAATAGTAAACGTGCCGGACAGAGTTTCGTTGCTGTCAATTGCTCTTCTTTCAGTAAGGAGTTGCTGGAAAGTGAAATGTTCGGTCATAAAGCCGGTTCGTTTACCGGTGCGTTGAAAGACAAGAAAGGGCTGTTTGAGGAAGCTAATAACGGTACTATCTTTTTGGATGAGATCGGTGAAATGGCTTTTGAGTTGCAGGCTAAACTTTTGCGTATCCTCGAAACGGGTGAATATATAAAGATTGGAGATACCAAGCCTACTCATGTGAATGTGCGTATTATTGCTGCGACCAACCGTAATTTGCCGGAAGAGATTGCCGCGGGACGCTTCCGCGAGGATTTGTTCTACAGGCTCTCCGTATTCCAAATACATCTGCCGCCCTTGCGTGAACGGGCGGGCGATGTGCGTATTTTGGCAAAAGCCTTTGTAAAGGACTTCTCCGGTCGGTTGGCGCGTCCCGTTACGGAAATAACGTCCGCTTTTTTCGAAGCCCTTGAACAACAACCCTGGAAAGGCAATATCCGGGAATTGCGTAATGTGATAGAGCGCAGTCTGATTGTTTGCGAGGGTGAAGGGTTGGATGTTGCCGACCTGCCGCTCGATATACAGAACGCACATTACGAACAATCCGATGAAACCAGCCCCGGCAGTTTTGAACTTTCGGCTATGGAGCGTAGGCATATAGCTCGTGTGCTGGAGTATACAAAAGGTAATAAGACGGAAGCTGCCCGCCTGCTCAAAATCGGATTGACCACGCTCTACCGGAAAATAGAGGAGTACGGGATATAATGTATTCTTTCCAATGGCCTGTTCAGGGGATAGGCAACTCACCGGAAGTTTCGCCGGTTGAAACCAATAGTTTCGCTTGCTGAAACTCTTAGTATCCTTGTATGAAACTACTGGTTCCAACCGTTGGAACTACTAGTTCCGTTTAATGAAACTGACAGTTCCAACGGATGTTCTTCGAATTGCACCATGATTCTTTTCTATTTTGATAGGCACCCTTTCATTTTGGAAGGGTGCTTTCTTATTTTGTACTTCCCTGTTTCTTTTTTATTCCTTTAGCAATCAGTGCCTTATCTTTCAGGCTTCTCTTTTGGCACGCATTTGGCAATTATAAGGACGGTAAAACATGAATATTAATTTAACAAAGTAAAAACATGGGAATAACGATTTCATTTATTTTCTGCCTGTTGAGCGGATTTCTCGCTTTCTGGCTATTCTGGAAATGTGTGGATTGGTTTGAGAAGATTTAAAGAGGGGGAGAAAAGATTATGTACACAGTATTATTTGTATTAGGTGTTGCAGTGTTCGGGTACTTGATGTATGTTCTGGTGAAACCCGAAAAGTTCTAAAAGATTAAGGAAATGAATACGGAAATTTTAGGTGTAGTTTTACAGATTTTCCTGTTGGTGGTGATTTCTTATCCGCTGGGAAAATATATTGCGAAGGTTTATAAAGGAGAGAAGACATGGTCGGACTTTATGAAACCGGTAGAGAGATTGATATTTAAGGTAGCAGGCGTTAATCCCAATGAAGAAATGAACTGGAAGCAGTTCCTCAAGGCGCTGCTGATATTGAATGCTTTCTGGTTTGTTTGGGGAATGGTGCTGTTGGTCAGTCAAGGGTGGCTGCCGTTGAATCCTGACGGCAATGGCCCGCAAACTCCCGATCAGGCATTCAACACCTGCATCAGTTTTATGGTGAACTGTAACTTGCAGCATTATTCCGGTGAGAGCGGACTGACGTATTTCACCCAGTTGTTCGTCATCATGCTCTTTCAGTTTATTACCGCAGCGACAGGTATGGCGGCTATGGCGGGCATTATGAAGTCCATCAGCCGTAAAACAACGAATACAATCGGCAACTTCTGGAACTTTCTTGTATTGAGTTGTACGCGTATTCTTTTGCCGCTTTCCCTGATTGTCGGCTTTATCCTTATTACACAAGGCACTCCGATGGGCTTTGACGGTAAGATGGAAGTGACTACGCTTGAAGGACAAGAACAAACGGTTTCACAGGGGCCTGTGGCAGCTATCGTTCCTATCAAGCAGTTGGGTACGAACGGTGGCGGTTACTTTGGCGTAAATTCGTCTCATCCGTTGGAAAATCCTACCTACCTGTCCAATATAGTTGAGTGCTGGTCTATCCTGATTATACCTATGGCAATGGTCTTTGCGCTGGGCTTTTATACAAAACGCATGAAACTGGCTTATAGCATTTACGGCGTAATGCTCTGTGCCTATTTGGCGGGTGTCGGCATCAATGTTTATCAGGAGATGAACGGTAATCCGCGTATTGATGATATGGGCATTGCACAGGACAATGGGGCTATGGAAGGCAAGGAAATCCGTTTGGGAGCAGGCGCCACTGCATTATGGAGCATCACGACTACGGTTACTTCCAACGGTTCCGTCAATGGCATGCACGATTCTACGATGCCCCTGTCCGGGATGATGGAGATGCTGAACATGCAGATAAATACTTGGTTCGGCGGTGTCGGTGTAGGGTGGATGAACTATTATACATTTATTATTATCGCAGTCTTTATCAGCGGACTGATGGTAGGACGTACACCGGAGTTTCTCGGAAAGAAAGTGGAAGCCCGGGAGATGAAAATAGCGACAATCGTTGCGCTGCTCCATCCGTTTGTGATATTGGTAGGTACGGCTTTGTCTTGTTACCTCTTTGCGCATCATCCGGAGTTTGTGGAGAGTGAGGGCGGTTGGCTGAATAATCCTGGTTTCCATGGGTTGAGCGAGCAATTCTATGAATTTACTTCGTGCGCTGCCAACAACGGTTCCGGTTTCGAAGGTTTGGGCGACAACACTTATTTTTGGAACTATGCCTGCGGTTGGGTACTTATTCTGAGCCGTTTTCTTCCTATTGTAGGGCAGGTTGCCATTGCAGGTCTGTTGGCGCAGAAGAGGTTTGTTCCCGAAAGTGCCGGTACGCTGAAAACCGATACGTTCACCTTTGCCGTAATGACTTTTGCCGTAATCTTTATCGTGGCAGCTCTGTCTTTCTTCCCGGCACATGCGTTGAGCACTATTGCCGAACACTTCAGTTTGTAACGAGATAAGAATAATTAGATATGTTTATGAAGGATAAAAAATCAGCTTCTTTGTTTCAAAAGGAGCAAGTAATGGAAAGTTTGAAACAGTCATTCGTGAAGTTGAATCCGCGGGTGATGATAAAGAATCCGATAATGTTCACTGTGGAGCTGGTGACTCTGGTGATGCTGGTAGTCTGTATCCTCTCTTTAGGAACATCGGAATACGGGACGTTCGGTTATAACTTCCTGGTGTTTGTGATATTGTTTGTAACTTTGTTGTTTGCCAACTTTGCCGAGGCCATTGCCGAAGCCCGCGGCAAGGCACAAGCGGACAGCCTGCGTAAGACGCGTGAGGAAACTCCCGCCAAGGTTCTGGTGGAGGGTAAGTTACGTACTGTCAGCAGCGCACGTCTCAAGAAGGGAGATTTCTTTGTTTGCGAAGCCGGCGATACGATTCCTGCCGATGGTGAGATTGTGGAAGGACTGGCTTCTATTGACGAGAGTGCCATTACCGGTGAATCTGCTCCGGTAATTCGTGAGGCGGGTGGTGATAAAAGCTCCGTTACCGGCGGCACGAAAGTTCTGTCGGATAAGATAAAGGTGTTGGTTACGCAGCAACCGGGCGAGAGTTTCCTCGACAAGATGATTGCGCTGGTAGAGGGGGCTACCCGGAAGAAAACCCCGAACGAAATAGCGCTGACTATCTTATTGGCCGGTTTTACGTTAGTGTTCGTAATCGTATGTATTACGTTGATTCCGATGGCGGACTATACCAATATCGACCATCCGGGTACATATATCTCTATTGCGGCCATTCTCTCATTATTTGTCTGCCTGATACCGACCACCATTGGCGGCTTGCTTTCGGCAATCGGTATTGCCGGTATGGATCGTGCTCTGCGTGCCAATGTAATTACAAAATCGGGCAAAGCCGTTGAAACTGCCGGTGACATTGATACATTGTTGCTGGACAAGACCGGTACAATCACTATCGGTAATCGTAAGGCTACCAAGTTTCATCCGGCTCCGGGCATTGATGAAAAGGTGTTTGTGGAGGCCTGCCTGCTGTCCTCGCTCTCCGATGAAACCCCGGAAGGAAAGTCTATCATTGAGTTGGGGCGTGAGAACGGACATCGTATGCGCGACCTCAATACTGCGGGTGCTCACATGATTAAGTTTACGGCCGAAACCAAATGTTCCGGTGTCGACCTGCAAGACGGTACACAAATCCGTAAAGGTGCGTTCGATGCTATTCGTCGGATTGTGGAAAGCGCAGGGAATAAATTCCCGAAAGAAGTGGAAGAGGTGATTGCTGCCATTTCGGGCAATGGCGGTACTCCGCTGGTAGTATGTGTCAATAACGCGGTACTGGGAGTCATAGAATTACAGGATATCATCAAACCGGGCATTCAGGAACGCTTTGAACGTCTTCGTAAAATGGGGGTGAAGACGGTTATGGTAACCGGTGACAACCCGTTGACCGCCAAATATATTGCCGAAAAGGCCGGTGTGGATGATTTCATTGCCGAAGCAAAGCCGGAGGATAAAATGGAGTATATCAAGAAAGAACAGCAAGCCGGTAAACTGGTTGCCATGATGGGAGACGGAACCAATGATGCCCCCGCACTGGCGCAGGCAAATGTGGGTGTTGCCATGAATAGCGGCACGCAGGCTGCAAAGGAAGCCGGCAATATGGTAGACCTTGACAATGATCCGACCAAGTTGATTGAAATTGTGGAGATAGGCAAGCAGTTGTTGATGACGCGCGGCACGCTCACGACTTTCTCCATTGCGAATGATGTGGCCAAATACTTTGCTATTATTCCCGCACTGTTCATGGTTGCTATTCCTCAGTTGGCTCCGTTGAATATCATGGGGTTGCATAGCCCTGAAACGGCCATTCTTTCGGCTATCATCTTTAATGCTGTCATCATTCCCATACTGATACCGTTGGCATTGAGAGGCGTTCAATACAAACCGATTGGCGCAAGTGCGTTGCTACGCCGTAACTTGCTGATTTATGGTTTGGGTGGTGTCATAGCACCGTTCATAGGTATTAAGTTAATAGATATGTTTGTCAGTTTGTTTTTTTAATTTAAAATAGAAAGAAAATGAAAACTCTTTGGAAATCAGTTAAAATAACCATCGCTTTCTGCGTATTCTTTTCTGTGTTCTATATCCTTGTCTTGTGGATATTCGCACAATTTGCAGGGCCGAATAAAGGTAATGCCGAAGTATTGACCTTGAACGGCAAGGCAGTGGGCGCTGCCAACGTGGGGCAGATGTTTACGGAGGACATTTATTTTTGGGGACGGCCTTCTTGTGCCGGTGACGGTTATGATGCAAGCAGTTCGGCAGGTAGCAATAAAGGTCCTACAAACGAAGAATACCTTGCGGAAGTGGAAGCGCGTATAGATACATTCTTGTTACATCATCCTTATTTGCAACGTAAAGAAGTTCCTGCCGAAATGGTAACGGCCAGCGCTTCGGGGCTTGATCCCGATATTACGCCTGCCAGTGCTTATGTACAGGTAAAGCGTGTGGCTGAGGCAAGGGGAATGGATGAGGCTACTGTCCGGGGCATCGTTGACAAGACTGTTGAAAAACCGTTGCTGGGATTGTTCGGTACGGCGAAAGTGAATGTGTTGAAGCTGAATATTGCATTGGAAAAAATAAATGGAAAATAATGAAAGATATGAATTGTGTAAAAGTAACAGTAATAGGCATTATCGCCGCTTGGGCAGTAAGTTTTATGGGAGTGGCCAAGGTACAGGCACAGGAATTTAAGGTACAGGGTGATTTGGTCAGTTCTTATGTGTGGCGTGGCTTTTATCAAACCGGGGTTAGTTTCCAGCCGACTTTAGGCTTGGGGATAGGTGGCTTTTCGTTGACGGCATGGGGCTCTACCGATTTCGACGGAACAAGCTCCTCGGACGGTGAGGCTGCCAAAGAAATAGATTTGACGGCAGCTTATACGTTCGGCGATTCCGGTTTGACCTTGTCGGTCGCCAGTCTTTGGTGGGCAGGTCAGGGAAGCAATAAGTATTTTAACTTCAAAAGCCATGAGACGGCCCATCATTTTGAAGCAGGGCTTGCCTATACACTGCCGTTGGAGAAGTTCCCGCTGTCAATAGCCTGGTACACGATGTTTGCCGGTGCGGATAAGAATGAGAAGGGAAAGCAGAATTATTCTTCTTATGTAGAGTTGAACTATCCGTTCAGTATCAAATCCGTCGATTTGAATGCCACTTGCGGTTTTTTGCCTTACGAAGCCGGCGTGGGTGTTTACGGAGTACCGAACAGTGGCTTCGCCGTAACCAATCTGGCACTGAAAGCCACGAAGGATATAAAGGTGACGGATAAATTCGCGATACCGATATTTGCGCAGGCTATTTGGAATCCCTGTATGGAAGATGCGCATCTGGTGTTTGGTATAACTCTGAAGCCATGAGCAGCAGGGAAGAGAGTGTACAACATTTCCTCGACTTAATTAAGAAATCACGTCGCGGTAAGTTTAAGGTCTACATCGGCATGATTGCCGGTGTAGGCAAAACTTATCGTATGCTTCAGGAAGCCCATGACTTGCTGGATAATGGGGTAGACGTGAATATAGGCTATGTGGAAACACATGGACGTGCCGGTACGGAGGCGGTGTTGGCAGGACTGCCCGTAATTCCCCGGCGTAAGATATTCTATAAGGGTAAGGAACTTGAGGAAATGGACCTTGACACCATCATCCGTATCCATCCGGAAATCGTTATTGTGGACGAGTTGGCGCATACCAATGTAGAAGGCAGTAGGAATGAAAAGCGTTGGCAGGATGTAATGGATTTGTTGGATGAGGGCATCAATGTTATATCCGCTGTCAACATACAACATATCGAGAGTATTAATGAAGAGGTGCAAGGTATTTCCGGTATCGAGGTAAAGGAACGCATTCCCGACAGTGTGCTGGAAGAAGCGGATGAAGTGGTGAATATCGACCTGACGGCGGAAGAACTGATAACCCGTCTGAAAGCCGGTAAGATATACAGGCCGGATAAAGTAGCTCTTGCTTTGAATAACTTCTTCAAGACGGAAAATATCCTGCAACTGCGCGAACTGGCTCTGAAAGAGGTGGCGTTAAGGGTAGAGAAGAAAGTGGAGAATGAAGTGGTGGTTTCCAGTGTCGGTGTACGGCATGAGAAGTTTATGGCGTGCATCAGTAGCCACGAGAAAACTCCGCGTCGTATCATCCGTAAGGCGGCACGATTGGCAACCCGTTATAATACATCATTCGTAGCCCTTTATGTGCAGACACCCCGGGAGAGCGCCGACCGTATTACCCTTGCGAACCAACGGCACCTGCTAAATCATTTCAAACTGGTGACTGAGTTGGGAGGAGAAGTCATGCAGGTGCAGTCCAAAGATGTGCTGGGCAGTATTGTTACGGCTTGCAGGGAGAAACAGATAACGACCGTTTGTATGGGAAGCCCCTCGTTCGCTTTGCCGCAATCCTTGTTTATGGTACTGAAATATAGAAAATTTGTGAATGAACTGGCGCAAGCAAACATAGATTTGATTATACTTGCATAAAAATTAATTCTTGAGCATTATGAATATTCGTACTAAATTGATACTCAGTGTAGGTATCCTTGCAGGCATGATAATCCTGTTGGTAGCCCTTTCTGTTGTGAATCTTCAGATATTGACGGCTACGGAGCCGGACAGCCCTGCTGCCATACCCGGTTTGCAACGTGCTTTGTTGTGGGTTTCTGTTACGGGTGGCATTTGTATCCTTGCCAGTATTGTGTTGTTGGTATGGTTGCCCCGTTCTATCAACAAACCTATTAGGGAACTGATGCAGGGCATTCTCGAAATAGCCAACCATAACTATGAAAAGCGTCTTGATATGAGTGAACACGAAGAGTTTCGCGAAGTGGCCGATAGCTTTAACAGCATGGCGGAACGCCTTACGGAATACCGTACCAGTACGCTGAATGATATTCTATCTGCCAAGAAGTTTCTGGAAGCTATTGTAAACAGTATCCATGAACCCATTATCGGCTTAAACCGCGAGCACGAAATCCTTTTTATCAATAAGGAAGCGCTGACTGTGCTGAATTTGAAGCGCGAGGATGTTATACGCCGTTCTGCCGAGGAGTTGTCACTGAAAAATGACCTGCTCCGGCGATTGGTGAGGGAATTAATCAATCCGGGTGAAAAGAAAGAACCATTGAAGATTTATGCAGATAATAAGGAAAGCTATTTCCAGGCATCCTATATTACCATAATGAATACGGATGCCGATACGGACGAATCCCATAACCTGGGGGATGTTATCCTATTAAAGAATATCACCGAATTTAAGGAATTGGATACGGCTAAAACCACCTTTATATCTACGATTTCGCATGAGTTGAAAACCCCTATCTCTGCAATTTTGATGAGTTTGCAGCTTTTGGAAGATAATCGTGTGGGTGCTTTGAATGAGGAGCAGGAACAACTTTCAAAAAGTATCAGGGAGAATGCCGATCGTCTGCTGGGGATTACAGGCGAACTTCTTAATATGACACAGGTGGAAGCCGGTAAGTTACAGATGATACCGAAGATAACGAAACCCATCGAACTGATAGAATATGCTATCAAAGCAAACCAAGTACAGGCTGATAAGTTCAACATTCAGATTGAAGTGGAATATCCGGAAGAGAAAATGCCGAAGTTGTTTGTGGATAGCGAGAAGGTAGCATGGGTGCTCACTAACCTGTTGAGTAACGCCATTCGTTATTCCAAGGAAAACGGTCGCGTTATTATCGGCGCAAAGCAGGAAGGTAATTTTGTGGAGCTTTATGTGCAGGATTTTGGTAAGGGCATTGACCCGCGTTATCATCAGAGTATCTTTGACCGCTATTTTCGCGTCCCCGGTACGAAAGTACAGGGAAGCGGATTGGGACTTTCCATTTCCAAAGATTTTATAGAAGCTCATGGCGGCACGCTGACTGTTCAGAGTGAATTAGGTATAGGTAGCCGCTTTGCAATTCGGTTGAAAGCGTAATAGGTTTGTGATATTCCTGTCTCTTGAATATTTATGGCTTGAAGCCACTTTTCTTCAGGCCTGTTAGGGTACTTTGGCTTTACTTTCTGCGGTATTGTTGCGGCGACATTCCTGTCTGTTTCTTAAAGAAAGTACCGAAGTAGGATGCGTTTGGGAAATTAAAGAAATCCGAAATTTCCTGAACATTCTTTTGTGTGTTCTTGAGTAGTGAAATACTTTTGCGTATGATGGACTTAAAGACCAGCTCTTGTACCGTATACCCACAAATAGACTTAGACAGGGCTGAAAGATATTTGGGAGATAAGCATAGTTTGTCCGCGTAAAAGTCCACTCCCCGCTCTTTTGTATAGTATTGTTCTATCAACTGTATCAGACGGATAAAAATGTCATGTTTGTGGCTCACAGACGCTTTTTCCGCAATGAGTTTACGGGTATAGACAGAACAGAGTCTGTATGTTAATGCCAACAAGAGCAGTTTTTGTTCGTACCGATTGAATGTGTTTTCTTCTATGTTCAGCGTATTGTCCAGTAACGACAGGTATTTCAGAACTTCTTCTTCCTCTCCGGTATTCCAGACATAACATGGTTCGGTGGCAAGATGTGAATATAGGTTCATGGATACTACCGAATTTCCTATAATATCCCGTATGGGATCAGTCTGATAAATAAAGATAAATACCTCTACATCAGCGGATGAATATAATACCTGAAACAGGGAGTCTTTCGGGAGAAAGAGTGTGTCGCCGGTTTTAGCAGAAAATGATTTCTGGTTAAGGATAAAAGTAAAGCTTCCTTGTCTGCAGATTACCAGTCCTACTCCGTCTATCATAAATGGTTCTTTTAAGACGGTTGGGAAAGAGGAGAGTACACCTTCCGAACTGCAGATTTGTTGCTTGTTCAATAGCGCATTGTCAAGGCGCGATAAACGTTCTTGCCGGGTATCCATGACATTAGGGATTACAGTTGCATAAAAAAACTGTGCTAAGTTAATAATTTCCGTTTAGGATAGGGTAGTACTACAACAAATATCATGCAAAACAGACACGCATATAATGTCCAACCTGCCATTTCCTTGACTGCTGATAAAGTGGCTTGCACTTGAATACGTCCTTTTGTAGATATGGCTGCCATGTTAACGGCTTCTTGCTTGCTTTTTCCTTGATATTGCATCCCTTGTACGGTTTGTGTGAATGAGGCGGATGCTTCGGGATGCATCATATCTACATTTTGGGCATAACGGGTAATGTAGTGTTGTTGCCGTTCTTGCAACACATTACTATATAGGGCAGTTCCTATGCTGGGAGCGAGTACCATACGCACAGTGAGCATCGTACAAATCCATGAGGACAGGTATTTGTAGGGCATACGCTGGGTAGCAAAAGTCGGTATCAATGAATACAAGAGCATCATTCCAGTGGAACGAATGATAATGGGATATTTCATCCGTTCGTATAAACCGGCACCTTGAACCTCGAAGTACATGAACATGGCGGATAGTCCTAAAAATAAGAATCCTGCGGCAAAGAGGTATTTAAAGTGCACTCCTTTTACACTGAGCCAGATAGTTGCAATGCCACCGATAAAATAGCCCAACATAGACCAGTTGCCCAATGTTGCGTTTTGATAGTTGTCCAGCTTCATTCCTATTCCCGTAAATACATTGACGAACATTGAACTGGAGTTCAGCACCATTAACAGAAAGTAGAACAGGAATCCGAAGCGGATAGTACGCAGCTTGAGGACATCGAATTGATAGTAGGGATTGCGCAGGGTTACTTCTATGTGGACAAATAGGATGCCTGCAACCACAGCGCCGACCGTAGCCCATTGGATTGTAGGATCGTCATACCAGTCGAGTACTTTGCCATAAGTAAGCACATAAGTGATGCACGTCAGTGTGATACAGAAGATGGAAGCGTTGCCAAATTGTTTGAAGTTGATAGGGAAACGACGGGTGGTATACTTATGATAAGGCATCGTGACGAATGTAATAAGGATGCAGAGTAACAGCAACCCCATCATGAAGTAATAAACATACTGCCATTCGTATTCGTAGGTAAGCCATGCGGTAAGCGATGTACCCAACTGTCCCAATACCATAAAAAACAGATAAATGGCAGGTTGCGCAGCACTCCGTTCAATATCCAATTTATCCCATCCTTTGCCGGTGAGGGGCTCGTTGCCGGGAGTAATCTTTTCGGTTGCTTCCATATGGCCGGCGTATTTGATGAGAGTAAACAGATTGACCATCATCAGCACCATACGCAAAAATCCCATGAACAGACTACACAGTGCCAGCAGGAATATACTGTCTGTCTTGGCACAGATGTAACTGAAGATATACATCAGTGAAAATCCGGCGATGCACATCATTTTCTCTCTGCGGATACATACCAGCCGGTACAGGAAAGGGCAGAATGCTGCCATGCCTATGGATGTGGCGAAATTGGCAAACTGGATGTGTTCGGATATGATACCCAGACCGCTCATCATCTCAGTGCCGCTGGCAGAGTAAGTTCCGCCTACTGTGAGAATGGGTAGGAAGAACATGAACAGGATGATAATTCCTATCGGTTTAGGCACCCAGTTATAGAAAGGATAGTTTTTGGGATATGCGGGCATTTCCTTAACAATTAATGATTGAAAATCAGAGTTTGGCTTTCACTATTACCATCATACCGGCAGCTAGTTTTTCGTTATCTTCTTTGGAAAGATTGGTGAAGTCGATGCGTACGGGTATGCGTTGTTGTATCTTAACGAAGTTGCCGGCAGAATTGTCAGTAGGAACCAATGAATATTTTGAGCCCGTTGCTCCAGAAATGGCGGTGATGGTACCTGTGAATTCTTTGTTGCTGATGGCGTCTACGGTGACAGATACCTTTTGCCCTATATGCAGGTTCTCCACTTGAGTCTCTTTGTAATTGGCAACGATCCACTTTTGGGTGTCAGGGAGTATGTAGGTAATAGTTTGTCCGGCTATAATGAACTGTCCTTCTTCCAATGCCCGGCGGCCTAATTTCCCGTCACAGGGAGCCACTACTACAGTGTAGGAAAGATTCAAACGTGCCATCTCTAAAGCGGCTGTCGCGCGTTGGATGGCAGCTTCTGTACTTTCACGACGGTGTGATACTTCATTTACTCCGGATAAAGCGGCTTTTTGTTGGCGTTTTGTCGCTTCCAACTTTTTGCGGGTGGCTTCATATTCCGTTTCTATCTGTTCGAGCTGTATGGGAGTCGCTGCATTTCTTTGCACCAGGTTCTGGTAGCGTTGGCGGTCTTTCTCCAGCTTGGCAAGACGGATCTCAATTTCGGAGATGGAAGCGTCGTATACGGAAGCGGTGGTCTGTGTGGTTTGTAGTGTGGCCCCGATTACGGTAGCGCCGGCTTGTGCGTCTTTTAGTGCGGCTTCGGCTTCCATTACGCGTATCTTATATTCGCGGTCGTCCAATACAAGGAGCGTATCGCCTTTATGTATCTCTTGATGCTCGGTAAAATAAATCTTCTTGATATAGCCTGACGCGCGCAGGTTGATGGGAGATATGTACTGCTCTATCTGTGCGTCATTGCTGGTTTCTGTGCGATTGTAGCTGAGGAAGAGACAAGCAACCTCTATTATTCCCCAAACGACAATTGCTGCTCCCATCAGACTGACTACGATTTGCCAGCGGCGTAGTTTACGAAGTTTCTTAGCCTTTTCCTGATGTGTGTTCGATGTGTTATTTTTTTCTATTGCTTCCATATGATGATTTGATTAACTTGTTATTTAATTAATGAATCAATTTGCCCTGTCAGTTTCAGTAGCAACAGAGTTGTTACCCGGTAACTGTAATGGGCACTGATGTAGTTGTTTTGTGCTTCGCTCATCTGCATTTCGTCTTGCAGAACTTCGGTCATAGAGGCAATCCCTTCGCGGTAACGCTCCATCGTAACTGTGTATACATCTTCTGCAAGTAGATAATTGTCTTTCTGCTTCTTGAAATTACGCTGGTTATTCATCAGATCGTTAGTAGCATTTAAATACTGGGTTTGCAGATTTTTGCGGGTATTTTCTTGTGCTAGTTTTATGTTTTCAATGTCTATTGCGGCTTTCCGGTTTTTGTAGCGTTTATCCAGTCCGTCGAAAATAGGAATACGCAGTGATACCCCCAGTCCGTAAGAACGGAACCAATGATTGGACGGTCCGGAGTGGAACCAATGATAGGCTTTGTCTGTATAAGCGGAGAACATCCAATTGGCAGTTAGGTTTAATGAAGGAATGTAGCCGTAACCAATCATCTTTTTTTGCTTTTCAGCCATTAACTTTTGCGATTGCAGCAATTGGAGCTCATACAGATTCTCGGATAGTCCGGTCAGTGTAACAGGAGTTATGTTTTCGGAGTTCACCGGAACTAAAGCTATCTGTGCGTCGGCAGGATAGTCCATAATATATTTCAGTAGGTTCAGTTGTTGCTCCTGCATTGCCTGAGCATTGTCATATTGTACTTTCAGATTTTCCAGATTGATATTAACACGTTTCACATCTACTTCCATAGCCATTCCATTATCGTGAAAAGCCATGGTGATGTTTTTCAGTTCTTCCAGCCGGGTTATGTTGGCTTTTATCAATGTGATTTGCTCAGTAGTGGTTTGTCCCAGATAATATATCTTACATATTTCCAGAATAAGATCTTCTCTCGCTTTTTCATAAGAAAGACGGTTCATCTCATCCATTACTTTGGCAATGGATACGGTGGTATAAAGCGTTTGGTTGTAAAGAGGCATTTGAAGTTGCAAACCTGCGTTGGCGTTGTGTTGCAGGGTATAAGTTATGTTATACGGATTTCCATAGGCCGAACCGTCGGTGACAGATACGGGTGGATCTATATTGTCATTATAGTTGGCAAACCCATTGATTTGAGGTAACAGCTTTGCCCGATTCTCAGAAATTCCATATTTACTTTTTTGCATATCCTTACGCTTGCTTTCCAATGACAGATTATTCTCGATGCCTATCTCGAGACAATCTTTCAGTGTCAGAGTCTTTTGGGCATATACTTGGGCAGCCGACAAACAGAGAAAGGAAAAAATGAATAGTAGCTTTTTCATAATAATCACCAATAATTTGTGCAAAGTTAGTGGCTTATTACGAAAGGATGCTATCCATATATAGACTGCTTGTGTTCATATTTTCCTTTTTCTTAGCTGTTTTAAGGATGTAAATGAGTAAAAAGCAACTGTTTTGAATTGCTGCTCCTGCTTAATAAATGATAATTATCGTCTTTCTTATGAAAAAAAATAAGTAGAAATGTATTTATCAAGTTTATTATACTACCTTTGTCCCAGAGTTTGAGTTACGAATCATTATCGTATAGTTCTTCTTTTAATATATTATTAGTAAGCAGTCCTCTTCTTTAATTATCCTCCTCACTCCAATTTATTATTTATTTTATAACATTTTTAGAATGAACATTTACATTTCAGGTTTAAGTTATGGCATTAATAATGCTGACTTGACAAATTTATTTGCAGAGTTTGGAGAAGTTTCTTCAGCTAAAGTTATTTTCGATAGAGAAACCGGTAGATCCAGGGGATTTGCTTTTGTTGAAATGAACAATGATACAGAAGGGCAAAAAGCTATTGACGAGTTAAACGGTGTAGAGTATGACAATAAAGTTATTTCTGTAAGCGTTGCACGTCCTCGTGAAGAAAGACCGTCAAACGGCAGACCTCGTAGCGGTTATAATAACTCTAGAAGATACTAATAAGATAGAGGCAGGAAACTTGATTTTCTGCCTCTCAAAATAATTTCTGTCTTTTTCATTTTAACGGAAGCGTTCCGTTCCACCACCTGCACCTTTCATTCTACAAAGATTTATAAGACTTTTGTATGAGCCACTTGAGTGAAGCGTGCTCAGATTATACTCATGCTAATGTTTTTAGCATACTCAAAAACAACATTTATGACATTTAAAGATTTAAATATAACCGAATCGATTTTAAAAGCAATTGAAGAAAAAGGATATGTCAATCCTACTCCTATACAAGCAAAAGCAATTCCTGCACTATTAGTAGGAAAAGATATATTAGGCTGTGCGCAGACTGGAACAGGAAAAACTGCGGCATTTGCCATTCCCATCATTCAACAGCTACAAGCTGATAAAAGCTTAAATAACAGTATTAAGGCTTTAATATTAACACCTACTCGTGAACTGGCATTACAGATTAGCGAGTGTATAGATGACTATGCTAAATATACTCAGGTCTGCCATGGAGTAATCTTTGGTGGAGTAAACCAACGTACACAAGTAAATATGTTGCATAAAGGAGTGGACATCTTGGTTGCTACTCCGGGTAGGCTGCTGGATTTAATGAATCAAGGATATGTTCGTTTGAATAATATACAGCATTTCGTATTGGATGAGGCAGATCGTATGCTTGATATGGGTTTTATCCATGATATCAAACGTTTGTTGCCAAAACTTCCTAAAGAGAAACAAACTTTATTGTTTTCAGCTACTATGCCTGATACAATTATTTCTCTTACAAACTCTTTGCTGAAGCAGCCGGTGAAGATTAGTATAACTCCTAAATCATCTACGGTAGATGCAATCGAACAGACTGTTTACTTTGTAGAAAAGAAAGAGAAAAGTAAATTACTAATTTCTATTTTGCATAAAACCCAAGGACAGTCGGTACTTGTCTTTTCACGTACTAAGCACAATGCAGACAGAATAGTTCGAGTGTTGGGCAAAGCCGGCATTGGCAGCCAAGCCATTCATGGAAACAAAAGCCAAAATGCACGACAGTCAGCATTGGAAAACTTTAAATCAGGCAAGATACGTGTCATGATAGCTACTGACATTGCCGCTAGAGGTATTGACATCAATGAATTGCCATTGGTTATTAACTACGACCTTCCTGATGTTCCCGAAACTTATGTACATCGTATTGGGCGTACAGGTAGAGCCGGAAATTCAGGAACGGCACTGAGCTTTTGCTCACAGGAAGAACGTAAGTTGGTCAACGATATTCAGAAGTTGACAGGAAAGAAACTCAGTAGGGCAGAACTTGCAATTTGAGGTTGCTTCTAAGTTTATTATTTATTCAGTAATTATATATCTATTAATATAATATAAGTTCTATGGCAAAATCCATGACAGTGGGAAAACGCGAAAATGAAAAGAAAAGACTTGCTAAGCGAGAAGAAAAATTAAAGCGGAAAGAGAACCGGAAAACCAATAAAAGCAGCATTGACGATATGATTGCTTATGTGGATGAATACGGAATGATTTCCTCGACTCCCCCTGAGGAGAATGTTAAGAAGAAAGAGATTAATTTAGAAGAAATAATGATTGCCACTCCTAAAAAGGAGGATGAAGAACCGGTTATTCTGAGAGGAAGAGTTGAGTTTTTTAATGAGTCCAGAGGATTTGGGTTTATCAAAGATCTTTCCGGAGTTGAAAAATATTTCTTCCATGTGAATAACGTTGTTACGGAGATCAAAGAAGGGAATGTTGTTACGTTTGATCTTGAGCGTGGAATAAAAGGGATGAATGCGGTTAACATTTGTTTGGAAAAGAAATAATATACATCTTATATTGAAATCGTCTCGCAAGATAAATTTACTTATCTTGCGAGACGATTTATTTTGTATCATAAAATAGAAATGTTATTCTTTTGATACACAATTAAAATCGAAACTGTAAATGGAAATCTATTATTAGGAAAAGCGCTTCAAGAGAGGAGTAATTGTATCTGTAATAACAGAATTAGCTGAGCTGAAAGAGATAAATTCCGAAAATATACATAATTATTTATTTAGAATTTTATTCTATAAAAAAGAAGATTTTTATTTATTTTTGCAAAAAAGAAGCCAGCTATGAAATACCTTTTTTTACTCTTAATATGTGTTTATTGCTGTCTATTCGGCTATGCTCGCCCTGTCATCGTGTATGATGATGATAACTTATCGTGTAATCGTATTATTTCTTTGGAGCAGGATGCATATGGTTTTATATGGATTGCAACAGAAGACGGATTAAACAAGTTTGATGGCTATACATTTACCAACTATTTTCATGATGAAAGTGATTCTACCTCTATAGCGTGTAACTATATCAACAAGGTTTATTCGGACTCTCATCAAAGACTGTGGGTGGCAAGTAATAAAGGTATCCAGTATTATTTACCCCAACAAAATGCTTTTAGAACCATTAAATTACCTGTTAATTCCAATCCTAATGTTACAGCTATAACAGAATTGCATAATGGTGATATTTGGATTGCCGCTTCCGGTTCTGGTTTGTATTCTATTAATTCCCATACAGACCAAGCTGAACAGTTGACTTGGATAGGAGAACATTGTGATTATTTGTATGTAAATTGTATTTATGAAGATACAAAACATTATGTTTGGATTAGTTATCTTGGCAATCAGCTGGCTCGTATTTCTCTTGAGAGAAAAGAAATTGTTACTTATACACTACCACAGACTCCTTTCCCGAAAGTATATGGTATGAAAGAAGATGCTCAGGGTAATTTGTATTTTATTACTTACAATGATGTTTTGATGAAAACTCCTGAAAAAGAGAGCTTTCAGTCTGTACGTACTGCTGACAATCGAAACGTTGTTGCACGCGGCATCACCCAGACCAGTGATGGTAAACTGTGGGTAAATACAGTAAACAACGGGTTAATGTTTATTGATACAAAACAGAAACAATTATATCCTGAACGCGTATCCGGAAATACATTTGATGAGCTAACGTACGGAGAAATTGTGTGTTTTTTGGAGGATACAGATGGTAATAAATGGTTGGCTTACCGTCGAAAAGGTTTAGTAATGGTACCTAATGAAGGAAAACTTTTTGAGTCTCTAAGTCTTACCGTATCACCAACTCAAGGATCTCCGACTATGATTTATCAAAGTTGTGACAATCATTTATGGGTAGGAAACTGGGACGGTTCGCTTCAACAACTGGACAGAGGAGGAAAACGATTGAAGCAGTACAAACTTTCGCATTATCCTCGGACTGTTTATGAAAAAGAAGGAACTCTTTGGATAGGAAGTAACGATGGCGGAATTTATCAGCTGAATTTGCATACGGATAAACTTTATCAGACCTCTTTATTCGCTAATAAAAGTGTCAACAGGATTATTGAAGGGCGTGATCATATGCTTTATCTATCTTGTCCGGGTAATGGATTGGGCGTTTATAACCCAACTAATGGAGAGAGTACACTAATATCTTACCAGACTCCTATGGAAAATCAAGTAACATTAGGAAATGATTGGATTAATGATTTGCTGTGCGATAAAGATAGTCTTATTTGGATTGCTCATTTCCTGGGAGTAAGATGCTATGATACTTCTAAAAATATATTTTTAGATCTTCCTATTAACTATGATTTGAAAAACTATGTATGCTATGAACTTTTGGAAGATAACGACGGACGGCTATGGATTGGTACTAATAATGGTATTTATATTTATGATAAGCAAAAGCAAACTCTTCAGCACATAGGGAAAAAAGAAGGTATGCCTAGTAATGTTGTCTGTGGATTGGAAAAAGATGCGCAAGGAAATATTTGGTGCAGTACTTACAAAGGTATATGTCGTATTGAGCAGGAGAGTCACCGGGTAACAACTTATTATTCCGGAAATGGATTGAGAGATAAAGAATATATAATTGGCATGTCTTTACAAGATAATAATGGATACATTTATTTTGGTGGTCCTAGTGATATTATCCGTTTTATACCTGACAGTATTCAATTTGGTAAGCCGTTACATATTCCGGTTCTAACCAATTTATATGTAGATAATGTTTTGGTAAATGCCTCAAAGTCAGCTTTGTGTAAAAAGAAGCTGGCAGATACTTTGTCTGTCTATACAAATGAATTATATTTTGATCCTAAAAGTAATACTTATTCTTTTGAGTTTTCTACATTCAATTTTCATAATCGAAAGAATACTTATTTTAAGTATCGTTTAAGGGAATTGGATGGCAACTGGAGCCATACATTACTTGGAGAGAACCGGATTACCTATAATTATTTACCACCGGGACAGTACACTCTTGAGGTACAAGCCTGCGAAAATAATATCTCGTCTCCTATACGTAATATTTCCATTTATATCGCCTCACCTTGGTATCTTACTTCGTGGGCACTGGTTATTTATTTTGTTGGAGCAGTTATGTTGATTCTAGGTTCTATAAACCTATATATTCGTCAGCAAAACCATAAAAGAAGAGATGAAATAAATGAAGAGAAAATACGCTTTTTCATTAATATAGCTCATGAGATACGTTCTCCATTGACATTGATTATAAATCCGTTGAATGAGCTACTCAAAAAAAGTACGGATTCTGGTATGTTAAAAATATTGAGAATGATGGAACATAATACTAATCGTATTATGAGTCTTATAAATCAGCTTCTTGATATTCGGCGTATTGATCAGGGACAAATGAAGATAAAATGTAGGGAGACTGATTTAATTAGTTTCATTGATGATATTTATGAGATATTCAGCTATCAAGCAATTAAGCGGAATATAAATTTTACTTTCAACCATACTTCCGAGAAACTCTTTGTTTGGATTGATGTGAAAAACTTTGATAAGATAATAATCAATTTGTTATCAAATGCATTTAAATACACTCCTGATGGTGGGGAAATAGAAATAGTACTTACTGCAAAAGAAGAGCTGAAAACAAATTCTCCATTGAGGAAATATGCTGAAATTTGTGTACGGGATACCGGTAAAGGTCTTGATAAAAAAGAGATGGAAAAAGTTTTCGAACGTTTTTATCAATCGCCTTCCGATCCAAATCGTAGCTTGGGTTTCGGCATAGGATTGAATTTGGCTAAAATGTTAGTTGAGCTTCATCATGGTACTATCAAGGCGGATAATCGCTCAGATAAACAGGGGAGTTGTTTCACAATACAAATTCCGCTTGGAAATGACTTCTTATCTGCAGAAGAACGAGAAGTAGAAGTTGTGGAAACATCTCCTATTCACAATATTCCTATGGAAGAATGGGTTGTAGATGCAGAAAGTGCTGCATCTAACAAGAAAAGCAAGTATCGAATTTTACTTGTTGATGATGATAGGGCTCTGTGTGAGTATTTACAGGACAAATTAGGAGATATCTATAGGATTACTACTTGTCACAATGGACAGGAAGCATTACAAGTAGCGATGAGTCAAACATTCGATTTGGTTATTTCAGATATTGTTATGCCGATAATGGATGGATTCGAACTGTTACATCGGATTAAACGAACACCACAAATAGGATATTTGCCCGTTATTTTATTGACATCGCAAACAGAGTTGGAAAATAGGATTAAGGGGTATAAAGAAAAAGCTGATGCCTTCCTATCTAAACCTTTTAATATTGATGAGCTAATGATGCTCTGTGCTAATTTGATTGAGAATCGCATCCTTATAAAAAGTCGGTATAATATTTTGGAGAAAGATATAAAATCAATTAATATAAAAGCTAATGATGAACTTTTTCTTGAGCGTCTTATAAAGGTCATCAATGAAAACCTGTCAAATGTTGATTTTACTGTTGAAAATTTAGCAGATGAAGTAGGTATAAGTAGAGTGCAACTTCATCGTAAATTAAAAGATTTGATAGGTGTATCTACAAGTGAATTCATTCGTAATTTACGATTGCAACAGGCAACTATCTTACTCAAGGATAACAAAGTTAATATTTCTCAGATAGCCTATGCTGTTGGATTTTCAAATCCGATTTTGTTTTCTTCTACTTTCAAGAAGACGTATGGATGTACCCCTAGGGAGTATAGGGAGAGGAATATGTAACAAAATAATATATAGAATGTAACGCCTATGTTACAAATGACCGAATAGTATGTAACAATAAACTAGAGCATTTCATAACCATATTACTATGTTTGCAGCGTGTAAATTTTAAATTTAATATGTTATGAAAAATGCTTTTAATTTTAGGCCATGGATGGTTTTGGCTGTCTTGTTGACGTATTCATTGGGGACGTGGGCTCAATCTATTACGTTAAAAGGAATCGTGAAAGATGACTTTGGTGAAAGTATTATTGGTGCTAGCGTTTTGCAAAAAGGTACCACGAATGGTACGGTAACTGATTTGGATGGTAATTTTACTCTGACTGTTCCTAATAAAAATGCGGTGCTGGTTATTTCATTCATAGGCTATCTTACGCAAGAAATAACTGTAGGAAATCAAACTCATTTCAATGTTCTCCTAAAAGAAGACGCACAAAATTTGGATGAGGTGATTGTTATTGGTTATGGTACGGCAAAGAAAAGTGACTTGACGGGAGCCGTAACTCGTGCAGATATGGGTGCGTTGGAAAAATCACCTAATGTAAATGTTTTGCAAGGCTTAAAAGGGGTTGTTCCAGGTCTGAATATTGGTATTGCAACCAAAGCGGGAGACTCACCTACTGTTTCTATTCGTGGTCGTAACTCTATTTCTGGTTCTACTGAGCCATTAGTTGTATTGGATGGAGTTATTTATCGTGGTAATATTTCTGATATTAACCCAAGTGATATTGCATCTATTGATGTGTTAAAGGACGCCAGTAGTACAGCTATTTATGGTTCACAAGCAGCAAACGGTGTGTTAATGATTACTACTAAAACGGTTAAAAGTGTTTCTAAGCCGATTTTGGAATATAGTGGTTCATTTACTTTGCAAGGTTTGATTAACAATGATATGAAACGTCTTGACAGAGATGGTTTCGCTACTCAGGTTGCTGATATTAAGTTGGCTGAGAGTCGTATGGGAACTGATATGTTACAACGTAATCCGGATTTCAACCCCGCTACTTATTTTAAAGATGGAGAAGTGATAACTGGTTATAATAATGGTGTGAATACCGATTGGTGGGATTTATTGACGGAAGATGTTCCTTATATTCAAAATCACAACATTAGTGTTCGTGGAAAAACAGAAAGGAATAGTTATTTTGTTTCTTTTGGTTTTACTGACCAACAAAACTTAGTTGTTAATGATACCTACAAACGTTATAATGTTCGCATGAACTTGGATAGTAAAATTACAGACTGGTTAAAAGTTGGAACAGCTTCCTATTTTAATATAAGTAATTTCTCCGGTGAGAATACTTCATTTAGTAGTTTGTTTAGCATTCCGGCTTCTGCCACTCCATATGAAGAAGATGGTAAAACATTGAAAGTACAACCTTTGGTAAGTACTGTAAATCCTTTGCTGACAATGAGTAATCCTGATAAGGATATACGCTATAACTTGTCAGGTAATGTATATGCCGATGTTAGTATTCCTTGGGTAAAAGGTTTGAGTTATCGTATCAGCTATGCGAATAACTGGACGATCTATAATTATTATAATTTTAATCCGTATGGCAATACTTTGTTAGGTCAGGCAGAGAAGAAACATACCAACCAAAATGAATGGACGTTGGACAATATCATTACTTACCAAAATACATTTGGAAAACATTCTGTTAATGCCACATTTGTATATGGTGTTGAAAAACGCACTTATGAGAGCACTGATGCTATTGCCAAAACTTTTACTGATAAGACTCTAGGATATAATAATATGGGAATGGGGCAAGCTGACTTGAATGCCATTACTTCAAATGCTTGGGAAGAAAGCAGCTTGTATAATATGTTGCGTTTAGTTTATACTTACAATGATCGCTACATTTTTACTGGTACTGTTCGTCGTGACGGCTTTTCGGGATTCAGTAGTGGTAATAAGTTTGGTTATTTCCCATCAGTAGCTGCGGCATGGAGACTCTCTGAGGAATCTTTTATTAAAGATAATATCAAATGGATTGATAACTTGAAACTACGTTTGTCTTATGGTACCAGTGGGAATAGAACTAGTGGACGCTATGCAACTATGGCGCAAATGCAAAATAATTCATCCTATGGTAAGGGATATGTGTATGGTGATGGTGCAAAAGGTGGCTTGTTGCAACTAATGAAAACTTTGCCGAATCCCGATTTAAAATGGGAGACGACCAAATCGGTCAATTTAGGTCTTGACTTCAGTGTATTGGGGGGACGTTTGTTTGGTAATTACGAGTTTTATGTATCTAAAACCAGTGATTTGTTGTACGATGTTGAAATTCCTCATATGAATGGTATGGTTACTAACAGTATTCCTACTAACATCGGTAAGTTGCGCAATATAGGACATGAATTTAGTATTACTGGTATCCCCATTGTTAACAAAGATTTTCAATGGACCATTACTGCTAACTTCTCATTGAATAAAAATAAAGTAGAAAGTATCTTGGGTATTGATGCGAATAAAGATGGTAGGGAAGATGATTTGGTTGCAAGTAATATCTTTATTGGTGAACCCTTAGATCCGATTTATGATTATAACATCATTGGCATGTGGCAGGTAGAAGATTATAATAAAGGCATAATTCCTGATGGTTTCTTGTATGGTACTTACAAGATTGAAGATGTTAACCATGACAACGCATACACAGCTGAGGATGACCGGAAGATTCTTGGTTACAAAGATCCTTTATATCGTTTCAGTATTCAAAACAATTTTACTTATAAAGATTTTGAGTTGAATATCTTTATCAATTCTGTACAAGGTGGTAAAAATCACTACCTGGGCCAACCTGCTGGGAAATTAGTCATTCCTGATCACCTGTTGAGTAACAGTTTCATGAAATTTGATTATTGGACTCCCGAAAATCCAGATGCTCGATATCGCCAATTGGGATTCTATACTAATTCATTAGGTTCAGGATTTTCACCTTATATTTCCCGTAGTTTTGTTCGTTTGCAGGAGTTATCTTTAGCATATAACCTGCCTAAAAAATTCTTGAGCAAGATTCATGTAAATCGTGCGAAAGTGTTTATCAGCGCATCCAACCTCTTTACTATAACAGGTTGGGACGGATGGGATCCTGAAGCAGGACAAGGCATTAGCTATGACTTGGATGGAGGTTATCCAACGATGAAGAGCTATACACTGGGATTGAACTTTGAATTCTAAAAAATTAAATACGTATCACAATGAAAAACTTGAAATATATATTTGCAGCTGTTGCATTATCATGTTTAGGCACAGCTTGTAATGAAAGTAGCTGGTTGAAAGAAACTCCCTACGATTTCTATACGCCTGAAAATTCCTATACTACAACTGACCAGTTCCAAAATGCGTTAAATTACTTGTATGATCAGGTACGAGGGATGCGTTGGAAAATGGGTGACCAAAATATGGCTTTAATTTGCAGTGATATTGCTTCCGGTGGAACAGATACTTCCCCTGTTGCTAAATTTAATGACTTTAAAACGTTTCTTACTCCCTATACTTATGTAGCCAGTTCATATTGGGATAGAGCTTATTCAGCCATAGCTAATGCAAATGTTATTATCAGCCGTATTGATATGGAAAATGAGGTAGGTGAAGATAACAAAAAAGTAATTAAAGGACAAGCACTCTTTTTCCGCGCTTATTTTTATAATTTCTTAGCAAATTTATATGGCGGTGTTCCATTGATATTAGAAGAAGCTACCGAACCTCGGAAGGATTATGTACGGGCAACGCGTGAAGCTACTTATGACCAGGCACGTCAGGATTTGGAAGATGCCATCAAAATGCTGAATGATATTACAAAGGCTAAAGATGGTGAAGTAAATATTCAGGCTGCTCAACATTTGTTGGCGGAAGTTTATATTTCTCTTGGAGATTATTCCAAAGCCATTGCTGCAGCTACTGCTGTTATTACTCACCCCAGTATGGGATTGATGAAAACACGTTTCGGTTCAAGAAAAGACGAAACAGGTGATCCTTATTGGGACTTATTCCAATTGAATAACCAAAACCGTTCAAGTGGTAATACTGAAACAATTTGGGCTTTACAGTATGAATATAAGAACTCCGGTTCTTCCTATAGTAATGAAATGCCGCGTTGGTTACTTCCTTATTATGAAGGCTTGAATGTGCGAGATAAAGAAGATAAAAAGAATGTAAAAGCCTTTACACTCAACACGATGGAAAAAGGTGGTAGAGGTATCGGTACTATTCGTCCTACTAATCACTTCCTCAACGAAATTTGGGAATCGGGAGATATCCGTAACTCTGAATTGATGATTATACGCGATTTCCAAGTTGACAATCCGGAAGCGAAAGATTTCAAAAAATGGATCATGGCTGATGGGTTATATGATAAGTTTAATAAGGAACAGCAAACTCGTCAGTTCTATCCGTTTATTATGAAATTCAGTCAGGTCGGTACTTTAGAGGACGATAATTATCAGAAAAATGCTGACGGTACATATAAACTTACAGCTTTGGGTGAGCATGGCGTGGTTTACGCATGGGGAAGTCTAAGTGCTAATACTTCTATGAAAGACGAATACATGTATCGTTTGGCCGGTACTTATCTTCTTAGAGCAGAAGCCTATTTGGCCAATAATGAACCGGATAAGGCTATGGCAGATCTGAATGAACTTAGAGATCGTGCTCGAACTCGCCAGCTTACTAGTTCAAGTGAAGTAACACTCGATTTCATTCTGGACGAGCAAATGCGTGAGTTATATTTCGAAGATTTTCGTGTGCCTACCTTATGCCGTTTAGGTAAAATGGTGGAGCGCTCTAGAAAATATAATCCGTTTGGTGCAAATGTTGGTGATCACCAGAATTTATTCCCTATTCCGTATAGCGAAATAGAAAAGAATATATTTAATAAAATAGAACAAAATCCGGATTATGAGAAATTCTAGGAGTTTATGAACTCTTCAGAATCTATCTCAGTGCTTCATAAAAAGTAGGCTGATATTTATCTATTTTATAAATACCAACTTAAAAAACACATTATAGCAAATATTGTTATGAGGAGATTATTATTATGTTATTTGGTTACGGCGGGGGGTGTCGGGGTGTTCGCTCAAGGAGAAAACCGATTAAAGGATAACTTTGACTTCGATTGGAAATTTTCATTAAATGATGATCGCCAGTATGCTGATCCTGTGTATAATGACCAATCGTGGGAAGATATCCAACTACCGCATGACTGGAGTATTAAATTGAATTTTGACCATTCGATTAGTGGATCGGCAGCTCATTTGCCTGGTGGCATCGGTTGGTATCGCAAAGCGTTTATTGTACCGGCTTCCTATAAAAATAAGTCCGTATCTGTTTTATTTGATGGCATTTTTCATCAGAGTGATGTTTATATTAACGGTAAACATTTAGGTTTTCGGCCGTATGGATTTTGTAGTATTGAATATGATCTGACTCCATATCTGAAGTATGGGGAAAAGAATATAATTTCTGTACGTGTTGACCGTTCGGGAAAAGATAACATCGCTCGCTGGTATACGGGATCTGGAATTTATCGTCATGCTTGGCTGATTGTAACCAACCCTATGCATGTAATTAACAATGGTACTTATGTTACTACGCCAGAGATAGATGCCCAAAGAGCATGCGTGGCTGTTGTGACAAGCCTTACCAACACTTCTCACCAAGAAGAAACCGCTACACTTATGCAGTATATTCTGGATAAAGAAGGAAAAGTTGTAGCCAAAAGTGATAACCGAAAAGTTACGGTTCAGCCCAAAGATACGGTTGATGTGACTCAACAACTGAATTTGGAGAATCCTGTGCTATGGTCGATTGATACTCCGTCGATGTATACCATGAAAACCATAGTGAAGATTGGACGAAAAACCGTTGATGACTATCGTACTCCATTTGGTGTGCGCACTATAGAGTTTACAGCTGATCGTGGATTTTTCTTAAATGGTCAGCAAGTCAAACTTAAAGGCTTGTGTTTGCATCAGGATGCCGGTGCATTAGGGACAGCTGTACCCGACCGGAGTAGTGAACGCCGTTTGGAGATTTTGAAGGAATACGGGTGTAATGCCATCCGCTGTGCGCATAATCAACCCTCTCCTGAATTTCTGGATATGTGTGACCGTATGGGATTTATCGTAATCGATGAGGCATTTGATAAATGGAAATCCGGTTATTATGCCAAATATTTTGACGAATGGTGGCAAAAAGATATGGAGGATATGTTGTTGCGTGACCGTAATCATCCGTCGGTTGTTTTGTGGAGTATCGGAAACGAGCTGCAGGAAGCGTGGGAAAGCTCTGATGAAGGAGTGGAACGTGCAAAAATGCTGCAGGATTTTGTTCACCAAAAAGAACCGAGTCGTATGGCAATTCTCTCTGCACAAAACAACCATCAGGAAAAGTTTTCCGGTGTAACGGACGTTATCGGATATAACTATTTGGAGGCACGTATGTTAAGTGATCACAAGAAATTCCCCGAACGCCGTTTTATGATAACCGAAGAACTTCCTTATTATAGTGGTGAAGAAGGAAACATTCGTAGTTATACTCCGTATAATCCATGGAACATCATTGCTGAGAATGAATTTGTAGCCGGTGGATTTATTTGGTCGGGGGTAGATTACTTAGGTGAGGCAGCTAGTCGGGAAAGCCATGGATGGCCCAACGGGCTGTTTGATATCTGTATGTTTGAGAAGCCTCGCGCTGCCTATCATCGCGCGATGTGGAACAATAAACCATTGGTAAGCATAGCTTTTCTTGATCCCTCTCTTGATATCGACCATGGAAGGGATTTGTGGCAGTGGCCTAAGATGGCTTCACACTGGAACTTGCCGAGAACGTATTTCGGACAAGTTATTCAGGTGTGCACTATCACAAATTGCGAAGAAGTAGAGATGTTTATGAATGGTAAATCGATGGGCAAACAAAAAACAGCTGACTTTACGAATAATACTATTATATGGAATATTCCTTATCGTCCGGGAACTTTGGAAGCAAAGGGATATAATGATGGGAAAGAAGTAGCAGCTTATCAGCTTGCCACATCAAAAGATACGGATTCTTTAACTTTGACGCCCGACCGGACAATGATTAAAGCAGACGGACAAGATTTGTCGCACATTGCTATTCAGTTGTACGATGAGGATGGGAAACCTGTACAGACGGATGATAAAGAGTTGACTGTAACGGTGGAAGGTGATGGCCGTTTCTTGGGCATTGATAATGGAGATTTAAGACGTAAAAATTCATTTAGCGGGAACAGGTTGAAAACCTATTTCGGCCAGGCGCTGGTTGTTGTACAATCCTTGCGTAAAGCGGGCACGATGACAGTTAGTGTGAAGATGGAAGGAAAAGCAACTCCTTATGTAGTTACCATCCAGTCCGTCCGGTAGTTGGTAAGTGGTTTGATATTAGTTGAATAACAGAAAAGAGTGTACTGTAATGGTGCACTCTTTTTATGTATAAAATAGTTTCGTAATAGGTATATCTTTAGCGTTTGTTATATTGAAAACAGAAAATGTAACATAGAAAATAATGTTGTAGTTTCAGTATAATAAGATGTATCATATCTGATATATTCTAACTGAAAGATTCCGTAATTTTGAACAATAAAGCTGCAGTTAACTTGGAGAGTTGTTTTAATCTAATATGAATATGAGAAGAATTTATTTTTTTGTTTGCATTATTGTATTGTGTTGTATAAACTCGGCTCAAGCGCATCCCCCTTGCCCGGTGAATGCCAGGGGGGTATTGCAATGTGATGCCGAAGTGAAATCATCTTATAAGAAAAGTGTGTCTCTTCATTTTGATGTTGATTCCCGGGAAGAATCTTATGCAGCCCGAATGTTGACGAAGTCTTTGCAAGAACGGGGATATGTAATAAATGCGAATAGTGGAGATTATTCAATCAAATTCTTTATTGACAAGAGGAAATATGATGCCGAAGCATTTGCTATTATTCCTGAAGGAAATGTAATCAAAATTATTGGAGGAGATTATAGAGGACTTATTTATGGGGCATTGTCATTGTCGGAAGATTTGAGGAATGAAATTTTGTTGGATAATGCGGTTGCTCGGAGTGAAAAGCCGAAATTGATGTTACGAGCTGTAAAGTACGATCTTCCATGGGATACCTATCGGCATAGTGAAGCGTTGAATCTTCATGATGAGACCTGTCGTGACCCGAAATATTGGGAAGCATTTTTGGATATGATGGCCGAAAATAGGCTGAATGCTTTGTCGCTTTGGAACTTGCATCCTTATCCATTCATGATCATACCTAAAAACTATCCGGAAGCGAGCCCGTTTACGAAAGAAGAATTTAAAGAGTGGCAAAAGCTTTTTCAGTCTATCATCGGCATGGCTGCTGAGCGAGCTATCGAAACCTATCTGATTCCGTTCAACATTTTTGTGACGCCGGAGTTTTCAGTTGCACATAATGTAGCAATGGATAATCTTGATCATCATTTCTATGTGCGTGGGGAAACGGCACAAATTGTCAAAGACTACACACGCGATGTGTAACCCAAGTGTTGGAAGAATATCCTGATTTAACGGGGTTTGGATTGACTTTGGGTGAAGGCATGGCAGGTATGACACCACAAGAACGTGAAGCTTGGATGACTGAGACTATCATTGAAGGGATGCGGCGGGCCAATCGACCTTCTAAACTGGTACATCGCGTACCGTTCTCTAGTACGACCGAATCACTTGGGAATACCAGCGTTGAAACGGAGCGCATAACTCGCGCATCCATAGAGCGGGAAGCGGATATGGGCTTTACCGAAGGTCCTATTTTTGCAGACTTTAAATTCAATTGGTCACATTCCCTTTCCACGCCCAAGCTGATTAAAGTGCATGGTGGCCCGTTGTATGATACTTACTTTAATCCTGTCTCCGATAAATATAAGGTGACTTGGACAGCACGTAATGAAGATATCTTTTGCCTACGTTGGGGGGTGCCTGAATTTGTCAGAGCGCATGTGAAATTAAATTCTCCGGCTTATGTTGGAGGGTATTTTATAGGTTCGGAAACCTATATTCCGGCAAAAGATTATTTCACGACGGATATGAGTAAGGCTAATTGGAAATGGGCTTTTGAACGTCAATGGCTGTATTATAAAATTTGGGGACGTTTGTTGTACGATAGTGATACGCCGGATGAAGTGTTTCATGCTGAATTTATTCGTCGTTATGGCAAAGATGGTGAAAATCTGCTGAAAGCTTCTTCACTTGCCGGCATCACACCGCTGGTGTTTGCGTCAAATACGGACTGTGGTTGGGATTTTACCTTGTATAGTGAAGGATTGATGGCTCTTGTTCCTAAAGATCGGAATAGGCCGGGAACTCCATTGGAAGAATATGTTTCTATCGACCGATTGATTCACCAAAATCCGCTTGATACCTCTTTTGTTAAAGTAGCAGATTATGTGGAACGGATATTGGCTGGCGGAAGTTTTACCAAAGAAAGGGTCACACCTCCGCAGATAGCCGATTCTTTGGAAAGGAATGCCAAACAAGCTCTTAAACTGGTAGAAAATATTAACCCGGCAAAGAATCAGAATGCAGCATTGATCTATGAAGTTGCAGATATTAAAACTTGGGCTAATTTAGGTTTACATTATGCCGAGAAGATACGTGGGGCTATTGCTTTGCAAACTTACAGGGTAAATGGAAATAAGACTTATCAGCAACAAGCGATACGGCACTTGAGTAAAGGACTGGAATATTGGGATAAAGTTATTGAAATTACTCGTCCGTTATACAACGATATGCCGTTGGTTCATTACAGTGAGCAAGGGGGGAAGCATTGGAAGGAAAATGATCATTTACGCTTTCACTGGGCATTGATTCGTCCTGATGTGGCTAAAGATCTGGAAATAGCCAAACGATAGCTGTGTGATATGGATTTTGATGAAACATATAATATCAATACTAAATTCAAACTTTTTTATATGAAAAATAGAGCGTTATTATTTGCATGCGTTGGAATACTTGTGTGTAACGGGCTTATAGCTAAAGAATATCATGTAGCTAAGAGTGGCTCGGATACCAATCCCGGTACAGTTGAAGCTCCGTTCCTTACAATTTCTAAAGCGGCAATGGTTCTTAATGCCGGTGATACTGTAACTGTACATTCCGGCACTTATCGCGAGTGGGTAAGTCCCCGCAATTCTGGCTTGAATCGTACTTCGCGTATCGTGTATCGTGCTGCTCCGGGCGAAGATGTTTGGATCAAAGGGTCGGAAGAAATTAAAGGTTGGGTGCGTCAACGGAATTCTACAGTTTGGAAGGTTGTGGTGCCTAATAGTGTATTCGGCGATTTTAATCCGTTTGCAGAAAAGCTTTGGGGAGATTGGCTCGATAAGAATCCTGTAACCTATCATTTAGGAGAAGTTTTCTTGAATGGCAAGTCATTTTATGAGGTGGACAGTCTTTCTAAAGTGAGAAATCCTCAGGAATTTCCGGATTCCAAGAACAAAGCCCAGTCGCTTTACCAATGGTATGCCGAAGTAGGTGATACGGAAACTGTCATTTGGGCTAATTTCCACAAATACAATCCCAATAAGGAACTTGTGGAAATCAATGCTCGTCCGGCTTGTTTTTTCCCGAAGGAACAAGGTGTGAACTATATTACGGTACAAGGCTTCAAAATGTCGCAGGCGGCAGTTCAGTGGGCTCCTCCTACAGGTGTTCAGAAAGGACTTTTAGGCCCTAATTGGAGTAAGGGTTGGATTATTGAGGGAAATGAAATATCGAATGCCAAGTGTTCTGGAATCAGCTTAGGGAAAGATTTTGCTTCGGGCAACAATCTTTGGACATTGGAGCAAAGTATTGTGGGATTTAACCGGGAGATAGAGTCGGTTATTAAGGCCTGGCGTATGGGCTGGAACAAGGAGAATATCGGTTCTCATGTGGTACGTAATAACGTTATCTTTGATTGCGAACAGACAGGTATTTGTGGACACATGGGAGCTATATTCAGTGTGATTGAGAATAATCATATCTATGATATTCATACTAAGCGCCAGTTTACCGGTGCGGAGATCGGTTGTATTAAATTGCATGCGCCTATTGATGTGGTTGTTAAAGACAACTGGCTTGATAACGGTTATCGAGGTATATGGCTTGACTGGCAGTGTATTGGAACTCGTATAACAGGTAATTTGTTTACGAATAATGACTTTTATGACATCATGATTGAAGTTACCCATGGCCCCTGTTTGATTGACAATAACATACTGTTGTCTGCTAATTCTGTAAATAATCTGTCACAAGGGACTGCGTGGGTGCACAATCTCATCGGTGGAGTGGTAACAGTACGTCCTATTCCCATACGTTATACGCCTTACCATGAGCCACATTCAACGGACATCATAGGTCTAACAAGTATATTGTGCGGGGATGAGAGACTTTATAATAACATTCTTGCAGTAGTTCCCGGTTCACAGTCTGAACATAAGCTTGATGGTTTTTCTCCTTACGATTCTCATCCTGAATATAAAGAAGGAATTTATCAGGAAATGAACCGCACATCACGAGGTTCGGTTCAGTCAAAAGACTTTACGTTGGCTATGTACACCGGTGCTAACCTTTATTATGATGGAGTGAAACCCTATGCTCATGAACCTTATAATATTGTAAGTAATCATGCATTGGCTCCCACAATTGAACAGCGTGGTGACGAGGTGGTTCTTAAGTTGAACTTTGACAACAATATTTCGCAATTGCAGTCGCAAATTATCGACACAGAAAAAATGGGAGTAACCTTCTTTTCAAATGGTTATTTCGAAAATCCGGATGGAACGCCTATAACACTTAATACAGACTATTTAGGAGTTTCTCGAGGAGACGCTCCTAAAGCAGGACCATTTGAAAATGTTGTATCCGGTGTACAGGAAATCGTAGTTTGGAGGGGACATCACAAACCGTAAATTCCGGAACACCACCTTGAACCTTGTCACATTGTTTTTTTGTGACGCAAAATAAAAATGTTATTCTTTTGATACATAAAAAGAAATCGAAGCTGTTAATGGAAATCTGTTATTAGGAAAAGCGTTTCAAGGAGAAAGGATAACATAAGATGCAGGGCAGAGGAAACTATTTATAACAGGCTATAGAACAATACCCTACATGTCTCGTTTGAATGCCACCCTTTGGTATATTGAGTACCAAACGTTGGTATTCTAAGTACCAAATGTTGGTATTTCAAGTACCAAGCATTGGTATTTTAAATACCCAACTTTGGTATTTAAAATAGTCAGCATAGAGTTTGTTTTTGACAGTGACGACAAAATATTGGTCGTCACTGTCTATGCGTCTTGTCGTCACAGGTAACCCACTTATCCTTAGTGTATTGAAGTGAAAAGTGACGAGTGACGACAAAAAATGAAAAGATAATAGTATTTTTGTGCCAGCCAAGAGCTTAGTAGCGGTTTTATATCCGCTGCCAAGCTCTTTTTTATGTCCTTTTTCGTAGAAGCGTAGCTTGGTAAATTCGTGCAAAATCTGTGCAAATGCCTTTATAAACAAAAAAGACACTCAAGAGTGGAAGCCTCTCAAATGCCTTATTTTCAAGCCTTTCGACTTTGTAGCGGGACCCGGGATTGAACCGGGGACCTCATGATTATGAATCATGCGCTCTAACCAGCTGAGCTATCCCGCCATTATTTCTCGATTGCGGGTGCAAAGATATAGCTTTTATTTAAACTGCCAAAATATTTGTGGAGATTTTCTGCTATTTATTTTGTCAATAGAAAAAAGGAAATAGTATTTTCCTTTTTTCTTATATAGCATAATGCAACATAATCAGCACTTTAATCTTGCATTGTGGAGTTGAATTGAATAAAATCAATGAATATTTTTTCTAATTAGAAAAAAGTATTTATCTTGGCCGGCGTAATACAAAGAAGACATATACTATGGAAAGGAAAAAAATACATTTGGAATATCTCTTGAATGCGACTTCTAAAAGTATTCTTTGGACAGCAATAAGCACTCCTACTGGTTTGGAGGGCTGGTTTGCGGACAAGGTGCAGTCAGATGATAAGGCCGTCTCTTTCTTTTGGGGGAAAACAGAAAGGCGCGATGCTGAAATTATTGCTGTGCGAGCATATTCTTTTATTCGCTTCCGCTGGCTTGATGATGAGAACCCGCGTGAGTATTTTGAATTAAAGATGACAAACAACGAGTTGACCAATGACTTTGTACTTGAAATTACTGACTTTACCAATGCGGACGAAGCAAACGATTTGTGTGAATTATGGGAATCTCAGGTAGACACTTTGCGTAGAACATGCGGTTTTTAGTTAACTTTCAATTAAAAATTTCCCGTACTCCCTTTTTTGTGCTACTTTTGTGCGTTCATTGCATGAAACAAGTAAAATGCTGCGCATAAAAAAGTTAGATATATTTATATTAAAGAGCTTTTGTCTGCTCTTTATGGGCACTTTCTTCATCTGCCTGTTCATCTTCATGATGCAATTTCTGTGGAAATATGTAGACGAAATGGTGGGAAAGGGATTGGAGATGAACGTTCTTGCTCAGTTTTTCTTCTATTCGGCGCTGACGCTGGTACCGGCTTCATTGCCTTTGGCTATCTTGTTGGCGGCCCTCATTACTTTTGGAAATTTTGGAGAACGCTTTGAGTTGCTTGCTATGAAAGCGGCAGGTATTTCTTTGTTGAAAATTATGCGTCCGCTGATATTCTTCATATCTCTTATCTGTTGTGTTTCCTTTTATTTCCAAAATGTCATCGGTCCTAAAGCACAGACTAAGTTGTGGACGCTGCTGGTTTCCATGAAGCAGAAATCACCTGAAGTGGATATCCCTGAAGGAGTATTCTATGACGAGATAGATGGTTATAACCTGTATGTCAAGCATAAGAATCGGGAGACGGGTATGTTGTATGATGTGCTGATTTATAATTTTGAAAAAGGGTTTGAAAATGCACAAATAATTAAATCGGATTCCGGCAGGTTGGAAATGACGGCAGATAAGCAGCACCTTTATTTGCATCTTTATAGCGGTGAGCAGTTTGAGAACCTGAAGTCGCAAAATATGAACCAAAAAAACGTGCCTTATCGCCGGGAAACTTTCGTCGAGAAGCATGCGATTATAGAGTTCAATTCGGATTTTAATATGGTGGATGCCGGATTTATGAGTAATCAGTCCAGTAGCAAGGATATGAGTATGTTGCAGGCAGATATTGACTCTATGAAAGTTCAGAATGACAGTATCGGGCGGACTTACTATAAGGAAGCAATGGCAAGTACTTATAAAGCCACTGTCAATACATTGAGTAAAGACGATACGCTGAAGATAGAATCGGCTCATTTAGGCAGTTACAATGTGGACAGCCTGTTCAATGTGGCTACTTTGATGCAGAAACAGAAAATAATGTCTACGGCTGTCAGTCGTGCAGAGAGCGCTGCAAGTGATTGGAGCTTCAAAAGCTTCAATATCTCACAGACTGAGACCAGCTTGAGACGGCATATGACTTCCTGGCATGAGAAACTGACGCTCTCGTTGGCCTGCCTTATCTTCTTTTTTATCGGTGCGCCATTGGGTGGTATCATTCGTAAAGGTGGGTTGGGCATGCCTGTGGTGGTGTCCGTACTTATTTTTATAATCTACTACATTATTAATAATACGGGCTATAAAATGGCTCGTGATGGTAAATGGATTGTGTGGATGGGTATGTGGACCAGTACTGCTATATTGGCACCGTTGGGAGCCTTTCTTACTTATAAATCCAATAATGATTCGGTAGTACTGAATGCTGATGCTTATATCAACTGGTTCAAGAAAATAGTGGGTATCCGTAGCGTCCGTCATCTTTTCCGAAAGGAAGTGATTATTCACGATCCGGATTACGCTCGTTTGCCGGGAGAGCTCCAGCAGTTGTCGGTCGACTGTCGCGCATATGCTGAAAAAAAATCTTTGATGCGTGCACCTAATTACTTCAGTTTGTGGATGAATTATACTCCTCATGACGAGGAGGTAGTGGCGCTTAATGAACGGCTGGAGGCATTGATAGATGAAATGTCCAATACAAGGTCTATACCGTTACTGACAGCACTGAACAATTATCCAATCATAGCCGTTCATGCCCATGTGCGGCCTTTCCGTAATTATTGGCTGAATATGCTGTGTGGAGTGATAGTTCCTGTCGGTTTGTTTTTCTATTTCCGTATTTGGGCATTCCGTATCCGGTTGGGTAATGATATGGAACGGATTATCCGTACAAACGAGGAGATACAGAATATAATAAAAGTCGATCTGAATAAATAATAAAAAGTAAACATATGGAAACAGTAAAGTTGAATACAATAGAAGAGGCTATTGAAGATTTTAAAGCCGGTAATTTTGTGATTGTAGTCGATGATGAAGATCGTGAAAACGAGGGAGATTTGATTATTGCTGCCGAACAGATCACGCCGGAAAAGGTAAACTTCATGCTGAAACATGCACGTGGTGTGCTGTGCGCTCCTATTACGGTGTCTCGTTGCAAGGAACTGGATCTGCCCCATCAGGTGTCTGATAATACTTCTGTATTGGGTACTCCTTTTACGGTAACTATTGATAAGTTGGAAGGTTGCACAACCGGTGTCTCTGCTGCCGATCGTGCCGCGACAATCCGGGCGTTGGCCGATCCTGCTTCAACTCCTGCTACTTTCGGTCGTCCCGGACATATTAATCCGCTGTATGCTCAGGAGAAAGGTGTGTTGCGTCGTGCAGGTCACACAGAAGCCACAATTGATATGTGCCGTTTGTCCGGTTTCTATCCGGCTGGTGCGCTCATGGAAATTATGAATGAAGACGGTACAATGGCACGTCTGCCGGAATTGCGTAAAATGGCTGATGAGTTTAATTTGAAACTGATTTCCATTCGCGACATGATAGCTTATCGCTTGCGACAGGAATCTATCGTGGAGAAGGGAGTAGAGGTGGATATGCCGACAGAACATGGACATTTTCGTCTCATTCCTTTCCGCCAAAAGTCCAATGGTTTGGAGCATGTAGCTTTGTTCAAGGGAACTTGGGAACCTGATGAACCCGTATTGGTACGTGTACACTCTTCTTGTGCAACAGGAGATATTTTTGGCTCTATGCGTTGTGATTGCGGAGAACAGCTTCATAAGGCTATGGAGCTGATTGAGAAGGCTGGTAAAGGAGCTATTGTGTACCTCAATCAGGAAGGTCGCGGCATCGGATTAATGGAAAAGATGAGAGCTTATAAGCTTCAAGAAGATGGCATGGATACAGTGGACGCCAATATCTGCCTCGGACATTTGGCGGATGAACGTGACTATGGAGTAGGTGCTCAAATACTGCGTGAACTAGGTGTGCATAAGATGCGTTTGCTCACAAATAATCCAGTGAAACGTGTCGGTTTGGAGGCTTATGGCTTGGAGATTGTAGAGAATGTGCCGGTTGAAACAACTCCTAACCGATATAACGAGCGTTACTTACGTACAAAGAAAGAACGTATGGGGCATATTCTTCATTTTAATAAGTAACTGACTTTTTGTTTTATTATATCAGAGAAAATCGCTTATTTTGCAATCAGATTTGCATAACAACCATTAAATAGAAACAAAATGAACCAATTATCAGATCGTTTGAACAGCTTGTCGCCTTCTGCGACGTTGGCTATGTCTCAAAAGAGTGCAGAGCTGAAAGCTCAAGGCATAGATGTAATTAACTTGAGTGTCGGAGAACCGGATTTTAATACTCCCGACCATATTAAAGAGGCTGCGAAAAAGGCGATAGACGATAACTTCTCTCGCTATTCTCCAGTTCCGGGCTATCCGGCTTTGCGCAATGCTATTGTGGAGAAATTAAAAAAAGAGAACGGTCTGGAATATACTGCTGCACAAATTTCTTGCGCCAACGGGGCCAAGCAGTCAGTTTGCAATGCAATCTTGGTACTGGTAAATCCGGGCGATGAGGTGATTGTGCCTGCGCCTTATTGGGTTAGCTACCCTGAAATGGTGAAGTTGGCAGAAGGTAAACCGGTGATTGTTACAGCAGGCATTGAGCAGGATTTCAAGATAACGCCTGCGCAATTGGAAGCTGCCATTACGCCGAAAACCAAAGCACTGATACTTTGCTCTCCTTCCAATCCTACCGGTTCTGTATATAGTAAAGAAGAATTAGCCGGACTGGTTGCCGTATTGGCTAAGTATCCTCAGGTAGTTGTTATAGCTGATGAAATTTACGAACATATCAACTATATCGGTAAACACCAAAGTATTGCACAATTCCCGGAAATGAAAGACCGTACAGTAATTGTGAATGGCGTTTCCAAGGCATATGCCATGACAGGTTGGCGTATCGGTTTCATTGCTGGTCCTGAATGGCTTGTAAAGGCTTGTAACAAATTGCAGGGGCAGTATACTTCAGGTCCATGTTCGGTTTCTCAGAAAGCTGCTGAAGCTGCTTATACAGGAACGCAGACTCCGGTGGAGGAGATGCGTAAAGCGTTTGAGCGTCGTCGCGACCTCATTGTGAAGTTGGCTAAGGAAGTTCCGGGATTTGAGGTAAACGTGCCGGAAGGTGCTTTCTACTTATTTCCCAAATGCAGTTCGTTCTTTGGAAAGTCTGCGGGAGAACGTAAGATTGATAATTCTGATGATTTGGCTATGTACCTGCTGGAGGTAGCTCATGTAGCTTGTGTGGGTGGTACTTCGTTTGGTGCTCCTGAGTGCATTCGCATGAGTTATGCTACGAGTGATGAGAATATTGTCGAGGCGATTCGCCGTATCAAAGAAGCATTGTCGCAGCTTGCATGATCCGTAATGAGTGAGATATTAAATAAAAAGGCTCGGTTTCATTGAAACCGAGCCTTTCTTTTTCTTAGGATTGTATTATTCTCCCGGATGAATTGCTTCAGAAGGGCAAACATCTGCACAAGTACCACATTCTGTACAAGTTTCAGGATCGATAGAATAGATATCGCCTTCAGAGATAGCGCCTACCGGACACTCGTCGATACAAGTTCCGCAAGCAATACAATCGTCACTAATTACGTAAGCCATTTTCTTTAATTTTTTAATTATTAGTACTAATTGGTTCGGCAAAAATAGCTGTTTTCTTCAACACTTGCTATCAATCTTGATTAAAAACATTTAATTTGTATGCAGTCTAAATAACAACAAACGTAATAGGCATAAAATCAGTCGGTAAGCAGCTGATGCGTGGATTTTGTAATTAGAATTGCTTCTTGTTTATGACTAAGGATGTATAGGACGTTTTTGTTAATCTACTTTGTGGGATAAGTAAAATATATTACGGAGCCCCTTTCATTCGGTTCCTCTATGCGGAAAGTGCCGTTGAAATGTTCAAAGAACAGGTGGCAGGTTTTTTGCAATATAAATTGCTTTTGTGAAGAAAATGTAGGATCGGCAAGTGGGCTGTTCGCTATCTGGCAACTTATGTTCTGAGCTTCCGTATTGTAAGCCAGCTTCATCTTTACGTCTCTTCTCTTTTTACATTCAATGGGGTAGAGAAGCATGTTAGAGACCATTTGTGTGAAACGGTTGATGTCTGTATGGATAGTTGCATCTCCTGCATCTGCCTCTAATTCCAAGTGTATGCTTCCTTCGCTACGCATCTGTATTAGGCATGCCAGTTCGCTACACCACTCTTGTACATTGCAGTCCTGCAATTGGAATTTCATCATGTTGGCTTCCAAGCGTGAGAGGTCGAGCACATTATTTACGAGTTGAATTAATTCTGCCGCGTTATTTTGGATGATGCCGGAATATTCTCTTTTTTCCTCTTCGCTCAGCCCTGTGTCGTCGGTTATGAGTTGCGAGAACCCCACTACATTATTGAGAGGAATACGTATGTTATAACTCATATTTGCCAGAAAACGGCTTTTTATTTCATTTGCTTCTTCAGCGATGGCAGTTAACCTTTTCATTTCTTTTTCATCTTTTTGCAGATGCTTCCGGCTCCGGTATATGTGGATATTGAAAAGCAGCAGTGCTATAATGATGATGATGGAGACCGTTAGGCAGATATAATGGAACATGCTGCGTCTCTGCTCTTTTTGCAGTATGAGTTTATCTATATTATACGAAGCGAGTATTTCCTCCATTTGTGAAGTGGTGAGCAGGTTGTATAGAGAGTCTTTGGCCTTGAGACTCTTTTTATAGAATGAGAGTGCTTCATCCGGCTTTCCCGCGTTTACCAATGAATCGGCTTGTCGGATACCGTAGATTATGTCATGCTCTATTTCCACCAGTTGCTTATGCGACAAGGAAGGCGGGCTCTTCCTATCTGTGTTGATGGATTGTACGGATAGAGGCAGGACGAGGAGGGTTAATATAATAAGCAATTGTTTCATATCTTGTTTCCCTTTCTGCCTTTGGCGGTATGTGGCTGTCGGATAGGGTGGGTGAAACAGAATCTTGATCCGTTTGTGTAGTTGGGATCGATCCATATTTTACCCCCGATATGTTCAATGATAAGTTGGCAGATGGAAAGCCCCAGTCCGCTTCCTTGTGCATTTTCGTTTAGCTTTTCGAAACGCTGAAAGATAGTGGCCTGTTTCTCTTTGGGAATACCGCATCCGGTGTCTGTTACGGAAAAAAGTAATTCTTCTTTCGATCCTTTCTTTACCTCCAGAATGATACTGCCTTGCGGTGTAAATTTGGTTGCATTAATCAACAGATTTATCAGGACTTGTTGCAGGCGTGAGTCGTCTGTTTCTATTTCCATGCTTTCTTGTTCTGTAATGAAGTGAATTTCGGCTTGGGTCTGTTTCACTTTACTGACGGTGTCGGTTACATTCCTGCATATGCCGACGACATCATGCTTCGCGATACTGAACTGTATCTTGCCGAATTCAAGGCTTGATAAATCTATCACATCATTGATGAGCTTCAATAATAGTTCGGAGTTTTGCAGGATTACATCATTGCATTGGCGGCGTGTTTCGTTGTCCAATCCTTCTTCTGTCAGCAGCGAGGAGAAACCGGAGAGTGCATTTAACGGGGTGCGTATTTCATGACTCATATTCGAGAGGAATATGCTCTTGGCGGATGTCGCATTTTCTGCGTTGGTGCGCAGACGTTCCAGGTTTTGGGTGGATAGGGTTATCTTTTGTTGCTGTTTCTTGAGTCTGAAAGCTATAATAGTGAACATGAGCAGTAGCATGATACTTCCTGCCAGCATGCTGGTGATAAGCCTGTTGTGTTCTTCCTTATTGGCAATCTCCATTTGGTCCACCTGATATTTGGCACGTAGGGTGTTGATTTGTCGGGTATAACCTTCGGTAGTAAGCGTGTCGACGGTAGGGTATAGCTCCTGATATAACCGACAAGCTTCCATTGATTTTCCTTGTATCTTATATAGGTATATAGTTTCCAAAGTTATCCATCGGTAGTATGTGGAACGTTTATTGACTGAATATTCCTGTCTCAATTCTTCGTACAGCTGCATGGCTTTGTCCCAATTAGATGCATCCCAGTTGCCCATTGCCCGATAGTAGGCAGCAGCGGTGTATTTCAAGTGGAAATAGTAGAATTTCTCAGGATGCAACCGGTAAATGGAGTCCATGCTTTTCAGGTGTCCGGCCGCTTCTTTAAGATAGGAACGTGAAAGGTGGCCATGCGAAATGGCGTAGTTAGCTTCTTCAATGGTAGCGAAAAAGGCGGTGGCGTAATCCGGCTTTTTCCCAAGAGTGTTTTTGATTTCGTCCAATACTTTTTTGGCGTCTTTCAGTTGCCCTTTACGTTGTAAGGTGTTGGACTGCTTCAGCAGTAGTTGTATGTGGTAAGGGTGGTGCGGAGATATAAGATGCAGCTCTTTCAAAGCGTCCTGATAGGATTCCAGCGCTTTGTCGCATTGGTTGGCTATGGTATAGGCATCTCCGATAGCTTGGTTCGCGACCACCATTCCAAGATCATATTCCATTTCTTTGGCTTCTTCGTACATCAGTCGTGCACGATCTATGGCAAGGCTGATGTCTCCCCGCAATGTGTAAGCATTGGCAAGCTGGAGTTGTAGTAGAAAATAAGTTGTTTTGTCTTGTTTGTTTTTCCTGATGTCAGGTAAAATGCTTTCGCTCCAACAGATGACGCTGTCCACCGGTATTTCCTCATTATAGAGAATCTTTTTCTGAACAAAAACCTTCAGTGTATCCAATCTGTTCGGATTGGTTGCCGCAAATATTGAAGTGGCGTATGATATACATACGCTCCACAACGCAATTAATATGGCAGCATTCTTGTTCACCGTTTGTTTTGTTTGTCTATTATTGGCAAAAATAAACATTAAACATGATATAAAAAATAAAATATAATGATTTTATTTTCAATATGTTCGTAGATAAACGGTAAATCTTATCTTTTTTATTTCGGGAAAGTTTAGTAAAGCTCCAACCCGAATTCGTTTTTCAGTTGCAGTAGAGCGTCATTCTTTTGTACCATCATTTGGAATTTTTCAACTCGGCCGTATGCATGAACCTTCTCTGTGGGGGCACTGATGCGTACTGTCATGGTTACCTTGCGGTTTTTCAGGCGTGCGCGTAGATATTCTTGCAGATGGGGGATCATTGCGGTGAATTCTTTCGAGACGATTTCGTTATCTACAACAGCCTCAAAAGTGGTATCATTCAGCAGCGTGACGCGCATGTTCTGCATGCGTTTGGCTATGGCAACTTGTTCTTTTGGCATGCGTCCGGCATATTCCTGCCAGTAGTAGTTCACATCTCTTTCATTGAAGATGTAGTCTTCTTCCGGTTGTGCCGCCTGTTGTGCGGTAGTAGTGGTGGTACTTTTTGTTTCTTCCTCCGCTTTCGGGCGTTTGATAGATACGCCAAGTCCCGACATTTTCATAACCGGAACTTTCTTCTCCTCTTTTCCTTGTGCCAGCAGTATGGCGGTGGGAGTGGTGTGGGGAACAGAGTTTGTTGTTGTGGCAGCGGTATTCGTAACGGGTGTGGTTGCCGGAGCGGTCTGTGACTTGATGCTGGCTTGCGGCCGGGGTGCAACAGGGGCGGCCTGTGACTGCTGTGCAGGGGCAGGCTGTGTAAATATGGGTTTTATGGCTTTGTTTTGGGCTTGGG
>ERZ791635.28-NODE-28-length-117296-cov-7.49663_pt1 | contig 117296 bp, 117 predicted proteins | sample MGYA00510056_ERZ791635 | MGnify/ENA primary metagenome ERZ791635 (study PRJEB30046, sample SAMN00715187) | human gut metagenome | study: EMG produced TPA metagenomics assembly of the A metagenome-wide association study of gut microbiota in type 2...
TGCGGAAATAGCTCAGTTGGTAGAGCATAACCTTGCCAAGGTTAGGGTCGCGAGTTCGAGTCTCGTTTTCCGCTCTTTTCAGATAAAAAAATCCCGCAAGCATTGTTCGGTGCTTGCGGGATTTTTTTGTTGTATGGAAGTTGTTGTTACAGTTTCTGTAATGAGAATCCGAGTATCATTCCGTCGTAGCTGTTGGCCAGCGAGCCGATACTCTTCAGAGTGGAGTTGCTGCTTTTGCTGGAGAGGAAGGTTATCAGTTTCAGTAGCTTGTCCGATTCGAACAGCAGGTCCATAGTTGTGGAGGTAGCGTTGACCTTGGCATTCATACCTATCAGCTTGGCGAATTTCAAGTTGACCTTTTGGGTGGATGCATCGTAGGAGTAGCTTCCCTTCATGCTCTTTTGCCCTACTTTGGCGCTGAATGTGCTGTCGGCGTTGAATGTGAATGACATTTGCCCGGCTTTGATGCCTACTTTGGCAAGCTGTTCGTCCAGTTTCTTTTCTGCGGCTGTGGCGGCAACGGCACCGCCGGCTTTCTGCAGCAGGTTGTCCGATTCGGATTTCAATGGCGGAGCCGGTATACGACCAAGTGCCGGTCATATCCGCTGTTGACTTGCCGGTCACGGCATTTACCGCCTTCTCTATATTTTCTTTGTTGAACAAATCCTTGATGGATTGTGCGTGACTATTGCCGGTCAGCAGTAGTGCGGCAACAAACAGTTGCCAAAAAACTAATCTTTTCATTTTACTTATGTCTATTGTTTGCTATTCAGGCTTTTGTTGATACTTTCGATATAGTCCAGCAGCTCTTTCCGTCCCATGCGGTTTTCAGAAGAGGTGATGAAGTAGGGGGGCAGCTCTTCCCATTGTTCCTTCAACTGTTCCAGGTATTCGTTGATGTGGGTGTTCAGTCTGCCGCCTTTCAGTTTGTCGGCCTTTGTGAAGACGATGGCAAAGGGTACACCGTTCTCGCCCAGCCATTCCGTAAACTCGAGGTCGATGGCTTGGGGAGCCAGCCGGCTATCTATAAGAACAAACAGACAAGTCATCTGTTCGCGTTGCAGTATATAACTTTCTATAATACGTTTGATTTGTTCCTGCCCTTTCTGTCCCCGTTTGGCGTAGCCGTATCCCGGAAGGTCTACAATGTACCAACTCTTGTTGATGAGGAAATGGTTGATGAGCATGGTCTTTCCCGGTGTGGCAGAGGTCATGGCAAGCCCTTTTCTCCCGGTCAGCATATTGATGAGACTGGATTTTCCTACGTTGGAGCGTCCGATGAAAGCATATTCGGGAAATGTACCGGCGGGGCATTTCCGCACGTCTGTGTTACTGATGACGAATTCAGCGTTTGTAATATCCATTTTGTTGCCTTTTTGGGGTTTTACGTGTGGCAAAGGTAGCACTAATTTCATAAGTTTGCACTATCTTTGTCCAGAAAGCGAAGATAGGCTGCACCTCAGCATAAAAAATGAACGAGTTCATTTTATTCTGCATTCGGTTTGCACTATCTTTGTGGTCAATAGGAGAATTTTAAGTATGAATGGACAGTTTCCCTCTACATTATTGGAGAAGGCGGTAAATGAGTTTGCCAAGTTGCCCGGAGTGGGACGCAAGACGGCTATGAGGCTGGTTCTTCACCTGCTCCGCCAGGATACGGCAGTGGTGGAAGCGTTCGGCAATGCCATCGTGACGCTGAAGCATGAAGTGAAATATTGCAAGGTATGCCATAATATATCAGATACGGAGACGTGCTGCATCTGTTCCAGTCCGCAACGGGACGCCTCTGTGGTTTGTGTGGTAGAGAACATCCGCGATGTGATGGCTGTGGAAGCCACACAACAGTTCCGTGGTTTGTATCACGTGCTGGGAGGTGTCATCTCGCCGATGGATGGCATTGGCCCCGGAGACTTGCAGATAGAAAGCCTTGTGCAGCGGGTAGCCGCCGGCGGCATCAATGAAGTGATTCTTGCGCTGAGCACGACGATGGAGGGAGATACCACCAACTTTTATATCTACCGCAAGCTGGAAAAACTGGGCGTGAAGCTCTCTGTCATAGCCCGTGGCATTTCCATCGGTGACGAATTGGAGTATACGGATGAAGTGACTCTGGGACGCAGTATTGTGAACCGCACTCCATTTTCCGGAACTGCCTGATTGTTTGGGCCATTATCAATTATTCATTATCCACTATCAATTTACTAAATGGAAGAACAAATAAAGAAGACCGCAGCGCGTGTCCGAACAACTTTTGCCTATTTCTGGATGCTTCCCATCCTGCTCGTTCTACTTGGAGAAACCGGAGGCGGATGGGTAGGTATGTATGCCGGAGATGTACGTGCCACCTATATGGCTGAGACGGTAACCATTCTGCTGGCTGCCTCTTGCGTACCCATAGCCTTGAAACTCTTTTCATGGGTATTAATCCGGAAAATAGATGTAGTGACGCTTCCCGAAGCCCTCCGCCTCTATGCGCTGTGGAGTGGCGTGCGGCTGGCATTGCTTGCCATACCGGTGCTTGCAGGCTTTTTCACCTATTATATCATGTTGAGCAGTACGGGTGCACTGTGTGCACTGATAGGACTGACGGCTTCTCTGTTCTGCCTACCGGGTGAGGGACGCCTGCGTAAAGAACTGCATATCAATAAAGAAGAAGAAATGTAACCGACTGGAAGATATGAATAAATCTTATTTCTGCAGTGAAAGGGTGCGTCTCCGTGCTATGGAGCCGGAAGACCTGGAAGTGATGTATGCTATGGAGAATGATTCCCAGACTTGGGATGTGACGAACTTCACCGTACCCTATTCCAGATTTGTCTTGAAACAATATATTGAGAATTCCGAATGCGATATGTTTGCCGACCGCCAGCTGCGTATGATGATTATACGTGTAGAGGATGATGCGGTGATAGGCACTATCGATATTACAGAGTTTTCTCCCATGCATGCCCGGGGAGAGGTGGGTATTGCCATACGGAAGGAGTATCAGGGCAATGGTTATGCCAAGGAAGCGCTGCGTTTGCTGTGCGACTATGTTTTCAGTTTCTTGTATCTGAAACAGTTGATAGTCCATATCTCGGTGGATAATGAGGCAAGTATCCGCCTTTTTGAATCCTGCGGTTTTGTGCGTTGTGGGCTTTTGAGGGAGTGGTGGCGCGTAGGAGGGTGCTATAAGGATGTCGTACTGTTGCAACTTCTCCGCAGCACTAATTGAACGTTGGAATCTGGGGGAAGCGCGACCATATTTCATATTTTGCTCCCAGCTTGCACAATGCCTTCTTCCAGAGTGTGCCGCTGGCCGCCTCGTCCATTAGCGAACTGATGTTTTCTTTGCCTACCAGCCAGGTGTTTTCTTCAATTTCCCGGCCCAGCTGTTCGTACTCCCAGCCGGAGTACCCCAAAAAAAATCTGATTCTGCCTTTAACGGGATTTCCCTGCATGATGTAGTCTTTAATGGCTTCAAAATCACCGTTCAGGTAGAAGCCTTTGCCGATGGGCAATGCTCTGGTAATGCCCTTGAGCGTGTGTAGATAGAACAACGTATCTGTGCTGAGCGGTCCTCCTTTATAGATAGGTATGTTTTCCGGGCAGTCGAAGTCTTTCAGCACATCATTCAAGAATAGGGGGAGCGGTTTGTTCAGAACCAGTCCCATTGTGCCGTCATGTGTATGGTCCACCAGTAGAATGACGGATCGCCCAAACATATGGTCACACAAAAAGGGTTCGGAAATCAAGACCTTTCCCCGGGCAGGAACCACATGGTTTGTTTCTATCTTGAATAGATCTATATTGCTATACATGCCCCTAATATACATAATATTCCACAATAAACAAAAGTTCTTCGCTGTTTTTCATTTTAAAAGTTTCTTTTCTCAGATTTTATGGCTTTTTTTATTCGGAGAAAATACTTAAGTTTGCAAGTAATTGGCAATTTAATGCAATGAAATATACTACATTATATACGTTAATTTTAGGGCTGTTTTCTATAGGATGGACGGATTGCCCGGAGGATTTTATGGAGCGTATGCAGCGTCCGGGACATTCTGAAATACAGCTTTCTAAAGTGACGATAAGTGGCCGTGTGCTGGATGAAAGCGGGTTTCCGCTGGCCGGTGCCACTATTCAAGAGAAAGAAACTGCCAATGGTGCGATAGCGGATTCGGAAGGAAAATTCACTCTGGTGGTTGCCGATAATGCAGTGCTTCGTGTTTCGTTTATCGGCTACATTTCCCAGGATATTGAGGTGGAAGGACGTTCGACCTTTCATATCACGCTAAGAGAAGATATGATAGAGCTGGATAACGTTATTGTTACCGCTTTGGGTATCGAAAAGAAAGAAAATTCTCTTTCTTACGCCACAGATTTAATAAAAAACGAGGAGTTGACGCGAGTAAAAATGCCCAACTTAATTACTTCGTTGACCGGCAAGTCGGCAGGTGTGCGTGTTAATCAGGTTTCTTCCGGTCTGGGAGCCTCAGCCAAAGTCAGTATCCGTGGAATCCGCTCGGTGGCGAGTGACAACCAACCGCTGTATGTGATAGACGGTGTTCCCATTCTGAACTCCACTTCCGAGCAAGCATACTCTGCCATAGGTGGAACGGCCAATGCCGGCAACCGTGACGGAGGAGATGGCATTTCCAATCTGAATCCTGAGGATATAGAGAGTATCAGTATCCTGAAAGGAGCTCCAGCGGCAGCTTTGTATGGTAGTCAGGCCGCCAATGGGGTGATACTGATTACTACAAAGAAGGGGCAGTCGCACGGGCAGCGCAGTGTTTCTTTCTCGACGAGCCTAATGTTCGACAATGCTTTTGCGCTACCCAAGATGCAGAACCGCTATGGAGTAAGTGACGGTGTGGACAGTTGGGGAGAACGGGCAAACCTTCCCGAATACGATAATCTGAGAGACTTCTTCTCTACTGGTGTCACCTCCATAACTTCCATCTCCTTGAGTCACGGCAATGAGAAGTTGCAGAACTATTTCTCCTATGCTAATACTACGGGGCATGGCATCATTGGGAAACATAACCTTTCGAAGCACAACCTCACTTTCAGAGAGACTTCCGTTCTGTTGAATTCCCGTCTGAAGTTAGATGGCAGTATGAACTTGATGCGCCAGGTGGTGAAGAACAAGCCTACCGTGGGTGGTTTCTACATGAATCCTTTGGTGGGGCTCTACCGTTTTCCACGGGGTGAGGATATTTCTTATTATAAGGAGAACTTCGAGGTTTATGATGAGGGTAGAAACCTGAACATACAGAATTGGCATACCTCCTACGAGGATTTTGAGCAGAATCCCTACTGGATTACCAATCGCATATTGAGCAAGGAGAACCGTATGCATGTCATAGTCTCCTTATCTGCCAATCTGAAGATAAACGATTGGTTAAGCCTGCAGGCCCGTGGCAATGTAGACTATATTAACGACAAGGTGCGCCAGCAGTTCTATGCCTCTACCGCTCCGGCGTTAGCGGGAGCCAATGGGCGTTATATCGAGATGGACTATCAGGAAACCCAATATTACGGAGACGCCATACTGATGATGAAAAAGCAGTGGGATGCATTCTCTCTCAACGCGGCGCTCGGTGCCAGTATCAATGACAAGACAGTGAACTCCACCCGCTATGACTCTAAAACAGCTTCGCTGAAATATGCCAATGTGTTCAATCTGGCCAATATCATCATGAATGGTTCCGCTGGGCTGGACCAGAAGATTGATGCGCGGCGCCAATTGCAGTCCTTGTTTGCGACGGCACAACTGGGCTACAACGAGTTTGTCTATCTTGATTTGTCGGCCCGTAATGACTGGTCTTCCACGCTGGCTTATACATCTCATGAGAAAAGCGGGTTCTTCTATCCCTCCGTGGGATTTTCGCTGATATTCAATAAGCTGATGACTTTACCCCGATGGGTGTCACTGGCAAAGATAAGGGGGGCATACAGCATGGTGGGCAATGATATTCCCATGTTCATCACAAATCCTTCCTCGCATATCACGGCGGGTGGAGAGTTCCTGGCAAGTGATGCCGCGCCGTTCAAGGATATGGAACCGGAGATGACGCATTCCTTTGAGGCGGGTATAGAAGCGCGTTTTTTAAAGAACCGCATTGGTTTGAATGCCACTTTCTATAAGACGAATACCCGGAACCAGTTCTTCAAGCTTCCCACTCTGTCGGGCGATAAATATGCCTACCGTTATGTCAATGCGGGTAATATACAGAATGTGGGGTGGGAGGTTTCATTGGATGCCGTTCCTTTGCTGACAAACCATTTCAAGTGGAAAACAGAGGTAAACTTCTCCACCAACCGCAACAAGATAATTTCACTGCACGAAGCGCTGAAGGAGTTTCTTTACGGTCCTACCAGCTTCTCGTCCAGTTATGCCATGAAATTGGTGAAAGGGGGCTCTATCGGTGACATCTACGGAAAAGCTTTTGTACGTGACGATGCGGGCAATATCGTTTACGGCACGGAAGGAGACAATACCGGCATGCCTTTGGTGGAAGGTGATGGCAATACGGTGAAAGTGGGCAATGCCAATCCAAAACTGATGCTGGGCTGGAATCATATGCTGTCTTACAAGAATTTTTCTTTCTATTTTCTGGTGGATTGTCGCTTTGGAGGCGATATTTTGTCCCAGACGCAGGCGGATATGGATATGTATGGCGTTTCTGAAGTCACGGCCCGGGCCAGAGACAAAGGTTATGTAATGCTTGAAGGTAACCGGATAGATAATGTGAAAGGATTTTATAAGAATGTTGTAGGCGGACGGGCCGGGGTGACGGAATATTATATGTATGATGCCACGAACATCAGGCTGCGTGAGCTGTCCGTGGGCTACCAACTGCCTGCTGCCTGGATGGAAAAGACCAAAGTCCTCAAGCGGGCACAACTGTCCTTTTCGGGACGCAACTTGTTCTTCTTCTACAAAAAGGCGCCTTTCGACCCTGACCTGGTACTCTCTACGGGCAACGATAACCAGGGAATTGAAGTCTACGGTATGCCTACCACGCGTAGTTGGGGATTTTCTTTGAAGTGTGAATTTTAAGAGGGGGAGGGAGACTTGATATGAAGAGGATTATAGTACTGATTGGCATGGTTTTCGTGTTTCTGGCTTGTACGGGAGACTTTAAGGAAATCAATACGGACAAGTCCGGCGTGACGGACGAGGACTTGCAGGCCGACTATAACGAACATGGCATCCGTCTTGGAATCATCCAGCAAGGCATCTATTTCAATTACGACTACGGAAAGGGGAAGAACTGGCCTTTTCAGTTGACCCAGAATTTGAATGCCGACATGTTCAGCGGTTACATGCACGATGCCAAGCCTCTGAATGGAGGTTCGCACAATTCGGACTACAACTTGCAGGATGGATGGAACAGCGCCATGTGGGGACATACCTATGAGTATGTTTTCCCGCAGATATATCAGTCGGAGAATGCCACACGTGATCGCATGCCTGCCTTTTTCGGCATTACCAAGATACTGAAGGTGGAAGTGATGCACCGTGTCACGGACTATTACGGCCCTATTGTGTATAGTCATTTTGCCGATCTCGAAGCCCGTTATATGCCCGACACGCAGAAAGAGGTCTATAATGCATTTTTCTGTGAACTTGATACGGCTGTAGCTGTACTTTCCGATTATATTGTCGAGCATCCGGGAGCTTCGGAGTTTGCGCGTTTCGATATGTTGTTGGACGGTGATTATGACTCTTGGATAAAGTTTGCCAACTCGTTGAGGATGCGGCTTGCCATGCGCATTGCGGTAGCCAGTCCGGAGAAGGCAAAAACGGAATTCCGTAAAGCGATGGATAATGAATACGGAGTCATTCGGGAGGCGGACGAGTCGGTGGCGGTTTCCACGGCGAGTGGATATACCAATCCGTTGGGCGAGATAAACCTTGTTTGGAATGAAGCTTATATGGGAGCGCCGATGGAGTCCATACTGAACGGATATGAAGATCCCCGTCGTGAAATCTATTTTGCCACTTGCCAGGATGAACAGTTTGCAGGCGAGTATCGCGGCATTCGTCAGGGTACATGCTTTGCACATAACTATTATAATACACTCTCAAAATTGAAAGTTACCCAGCAGACTGATGCAGTGTTGATGCCGGCAGCAGAAGTCTGGTTCCTGCGTGCCGAGGCTGCCCTACGGGGATGGACCGATGAGTCGGTGAAAACCTGCTATGAAGAAGGGGTAATGGCTTCTTTCCGTCAGTATGGCATCTTGCAGTCCGATGCTTATCTGGAGAGCGACTTGTTGCCTGCCGATTTTGTGGATACCTACGATATGGAGAATGATATTACCGCCCGTTGTCAGGTTTCGCCACGCTGGCTGGAGTCAGCGGATAGGGATACGAAACTGGAGAAGATTATTACCCAAAAATGGATTGCCATGTTTCCTGAAGGGTGTGAAGCTTGGGCGGAACAGCGCCGGACGGGGTATCCCCGGCTATTCCCCGTGCGCTTTAATCACAGTAAAGACGGGTGTATAGATACTGAGACAATGATTCGCCGTCTGAACTTTCCCGGCGGACTGAAGACGGAGAATGCCGAGCAGTATGCCGCTTTGGTAGAGGCACTGGGTGGAGATGACAATGCCGGTACCCGATTGTGGTGGGATACCGGCATCAACTGGTAGAGATACCTTATTATTATATAGGGATATTTTTTATTGGATGGGGTGATTCTCGGCAAAAATTGCCATACGTTCGTCCAACTGGTCGTACTGATGGTCTTGGATAAAGGAAGTGCAGGCACGTAATCCTTCCTGATGGCTTCCGGTGGTCACCAGTGAAATGGCGCTTACACCGTAGTACATTAGTTCCCGCGCAAGTTCTCCGCTACTCATGCCCGGGTAACCGATGGTGAAATAGAAACCGTCGGCAACGGGATCACCCAAATCATTGTCGTATACCAAGTGGAAACCGTGGCGCAAGAAGATTTCTTTCAGGCGGCGGGCACGTTCACCGTATACTTTCACTTCATCAAGAAAGTTGTATTGATCTTCATTAGCTGCTTTAAGCATGGCGGCAAGAGCATACTGAGCAGAGTGGCTGGTGCCGGAGGAGAGTGCATAGAGTACGCGGTGGATGAATACTGTGCCGAAGGTGCCGCCGCCGTAGCGTTGTGTCAGCCCGGGATAGGCCCGGTGATACAGTTTGTCCGAAATGCAGCTGACACCGATACGTTGACCGGCATAGCTGAAAGCTTTGGAACCGGAAATGAGCAGCACGTAATAGTCCGTATAGTGTGCCACAGAAGGTTGGTAAGGCGCTTGGAACGGTTTGCTCAAGTCTTGGCGGAAGTCCATGGCAAAGTAGGCGAGGTCTTCCAACACAATGACGTCATATTGGGTTGCCAGTTCGCCGATGATGCGCAACTCTTCTTCTTTCAGGCAAATCCAGCTGGGGTTGTTGGGATTGGAATAGACGATGGCAGAGATATTGCCTTTGCTGAGGTAACTTTCCAGCTTCGCTTTCAACTTGTCGCCACGGTAGTCATATACGTCAAAGGTTTCATATTTCTGTCCCATCACGACCAACTGCTGCTTCTGTACCGGGAAACCGGGATCGATGAAGAGAATGGTATCCTTTTTCTCATCGCACTGGCTACATGTGAGGAATGAAGCGAAAGTTCCTTGCATGGAGCCGGTAACTGGTACACAACCTTCGGGGGCTACATCTACATTGATAAAGGCTTTGATAAAACGTGCTGCTTCCTCTTTCAAGGCGGGAAGTCCGTTAATGTCCGGGTAGAGGCTGGCAATACCATTCTGCAATGCCTCCACCTCGGCCTTTACGCCGACGGCTGAGGGGGGGAGTCCGGGTACACCCATTTCCATTTTTATGAATTCCACACCCGATGCCGCTTCGGCATTGGCTGCAATGGCTTTTACTTCACGGATGGTTGCTTTGGCAAAGTCTGTGATATGAAAATCTGCGATAGTTTCATCTATCAACTTACGTTCAATAGGAGTATTTCTCATGATTTCAATATTAATTTAGTTTTGCAAAGGTAACATAAATCTCTTATAATCAAGCTATGTTAAAAAAAAGATGATTTTTTTTCTTTCAAGCTATTGCAGATATAAGAATTTTGTCTACCTTTGCAACCGCAATCGAGAGAGATAGCAACGAAAGAATGAAATAATGGTGCGTTAGTTCAGTTGGTTAGAATACATGCCTGTCACGCATGGGGTCACGGGTTCGAGTCCCGTACGCACCGCTTAAGGAAAACGAATGATAAGATAAGCCTCTGAGAATCAACATCTCGGAGGTTTTCTTTTTTCTGATACTCCCCCTCTTACTCCCCCGATCTTTTATACTCATTTAACCTGTTCCTGTTAAAGGCTGTGAAGAATATGTCCCAAAAATCCTTCGTAATGTTTTTCTGGCATGTACTACAGACCTTTCGTTACTTTCCAAATAATCTTCCGTTCGCTTTTCTAACATTACTCAAAGACGTTTTAAATACAATTTGAACATAACGTCTGTTTCTTCTCCATTGGAATATACACCATGATACACTTTTTATTCCCAAAGTGTTCCCAGAATGTTCCCAGAATCCCAATATTTTGCATTACCGTAAAAAAAATAATTGTATATAATTTACTGATAAACAATGCTTTGATATAATAAGCATATGAGTTTGTGGCTGTTCCCAAGTAAATCATCCCTTTATTTCCTATCTTACCTTTGCTATGTCATTAAGACAAAAAGTATAACGAACTAAAATTTTAAAAAGATGGCACAGCAAAAAAATGAAGTACAATCGCTGTTGGAAAAAGCGATGTTCCAAGCAACTGTTGCAGATTTTTGGATGGCCGGCCTGGAGCTGGGAGTAATAAAAACAAATCAAAGGGATGAAGCGTCTCCGAAAGAGGTTTGTTCCGGTATCCCCCAATTTATAATAGGGGTAAAGGGACTTGCTGGATTTTTGGGTACTTCCGTTTCAACAGTCAACCGTTGGAAAGCTTGTGGTCTGCTTGATGATGCAACCCTGCAATGTGGGAAGGTAGTGATCTTTGAACTGCCTAAAGTAATTGAAATCCTACGTGTGAGTGACAAGAAAAACAAGTTTAACGTTAAAAGTTAAAAGTACAATGGAAAAGAGTCTAATTGATGAAGCAGTTTCCACACTGGATCTGCAAGGGTCAAATGTGAAAGAATCCACTGTAGAGGATAAGGATCTACAGGCAGGTGCATCTGCTGGTGATGCACAACAGCCTAATTCAGAAACAGCCAAGGGAACACCTGTACAAATGAACGGGAATGGTGCAGATGATAAAAAAGCATCGGAAGAAGATGGAAAGGAACCATAAGACAGCACATGGCACCATCTGAGTGTAAAATGCAAAAAAATAGATACATAATAGTATCAACAAACGTCATATAATGTCTTGTACAATCATCTGCAAATAAACGCATTAATACATGATTAATAATCAAACCATCTATTATATATTTGCAAAACTATATAACAAACGAATTAGTTAAAAATCAAAAACAATGGAAACAGGTAAATTAACAGAAACGTTTCGTGACAGGACAGTGTCTGTAATAAAACAAAATGAATTGTCGGCAGGTGAACATTCCGAATTCCCCAAATTTGTAACAGGAATCAAGGGCCTTGCCGAAGTGCTCAGCGTCTCACCAAGTATGGTCAACAGATGGAAAGCCAGCGGCCTGCCTGATGAAGCGACCTGTCAGAATGGAAAATACGTATTGTTTGACGTGTACGGAGTACTGGAAATCCTGCGTGTGAACAATCGGAAAAATAAGTATAATGTTAAAAATTAAAAAGTTATGAATGCTGTTTATGAAAGCGTTGCCCGGAAAGAGCAGTTAAAAATTTCAGGGGGATTGTCTTCTGATGATCTGGAATTCTGTAAAATGGAAACAAGGCAGATAACGGATGTATTGTCACCCAAACAGTTTGCCATGCTTATGATGCTTGGCACGAAATCCTGCTGCCTCATTGATCTGCTCGGAGCGGAAGAGGCCGGAGAAATCATCATTGGAAGACTGGACATGAACCGCAAGCCTAAAGACAAATCAATTGATGCAATGGCAGGGACAATACTGGAAGTCGGAGCACAAATTATGTGCCTTGTAATTCCTGCCACCGTTGCGGTCAAGTTTGGGTATAAGGTTACTGATTTTGACGGCAATCCAATTCCTGACGATAAACTATGCATGACCATTGTTATCATTGACGGACAGACAAGATATTCGGCTATCCGGAAAATTAGAAAAAACAACCCGGACAAAAAAGCTCCAAGGCTGTACGCATATTTTCCTTTGAGCTGGGTAAAACTTGACAAGATGCTGCAAGCCATCAACTTGAAAGTGTTCACATGGTCCAACAGCGATTTTATGACCGGCGTAATCAGTAATGCCAATGTGGATGAACCGACTAAAGCTGCCCTAAAGTATATCCAAAATCTGGAAACAAAAGGGTACAATTACACCGCCGCCTGTGAACTGGTGGTCCTCAAGAAAGGCATCATCAGGAAAGGCCCTCTTGTCAAGGCCATGAGTGGGAAAGATTCTCAGCTGGACTTCTCATTGTCCGAATTCGGCATTGAGATCCATAGTACTGCCATAACCAAATTTATCGGAAAGTATGAGAATGCGTTGAAGAACAAGACCGTTCCGGAGCTTATCATAGACAAGTGGGAGAAGTCCTGCAAGGAACTCAGCCAGAAGGAAGCGACGGAATACATCAAGAGCTTCCTTAACGATCTGAAAAGTGAGGAATTGGTTGAAATGGAATCCCCTTCCGAATACAAGCGCGGCTGCGGAAAGAAGAAGGAAGTGTTCGTCAGGAAGCAGTTTGAAAAATCATTCCAAAACTTCCAGAAAAACAACCCGTACAGAAATTTCAAGACCGGACAATGTGACTGAAATGAAGAATCTGAAACGGGTATGAAATAATTCATATAATACTCTGAAATGAAGCGGGCATGGGCCCTGCCTGCTTTCTTACAGCTTAATTTTAATTGAAATTTAGGATAATGGAAAGACTAAAAATTCCCATTACAGCCCTTTCTATGCTTAAAAATATCCTTGGTGTAGAATGTAAAGGCTTTGAAAACAAAAGGATAGCAGTAAATAACATAAAAAAAAGAATATCATGTTGAGATTATACTTTGAAAACAGCAAATCGTCTTCGGATTTAAATAGTAATAATATTTTCGAAGCTGATAGTTTACCTATTCCCGGCCGGAAAGAATATAGTTGCCTGGGTGAAGTAGTGGAAGAATTTGTCAGTAATTGGGATCATATTATGGATACAATAGATCAGGTAATTAAGAAAAATACTCTTTTGTACCAGGACCATTCTGATACTGATCATTCAGATATGGATTCACATTGTGACGATTTCTATGCTTTCGACTGGGGAGATGGCTATACAGTCTATATCTATAAGTATAGGGTGGAAATGGAAATAATTGTTTCCCTGACAAAAGAATTTGTTCTTGAAGATGGCGGTGATGACATGACTATAGGATGGATTCATCCGGATAACGCCGATGAACCCCAACTTGCATTCTTTACCAGGCCGTTTCTTGAATGTTTTTCGGATTCTACCAAATACGGAGAGGACCTCTTCTTTAGTATTCTCTCTTGTAACGGTTATATTTCAAAATGCTCCGGAGAAGTGAGATGGTTGTTTTCCGAAGGATTAGCTTTCGGATATAAATACTGTAAATTCTACGTATTTAACAGATTTACAGATCAAATCAAATATCAAGGAGAAGAATTGACGGATGACATGAAAAAAGAACTTGATAATCGTCTTTGGAATACAGAATGGTGATTTTCAACCAACAGAGGGAGAATGCCAGATTCTCCCTCCCATTAACAATAATTCCAACCAAGATAAAAAAAATGATTATGAAAAATTTAAAAGAAAACAGAAATACATTCCCGAATTGGATGTATTGCAAGAAAACAGAGATTGACTTGTCGAAGAGTGGGACGGGCTTGTTTCCCGGTGCCTTTTATATGAACCGACACGTTAAAAAGGTGATACTTCCAGATTATGCGGATACAGTACCGGCCAATCTGTTCAAGGGATGTATAAACCTGAAGGAAGTTACCCTCCCGATGGATCCGGATATTGACGAGTCAGCATTTGAAGGATGCAAGTCACTGACAGATATTCATATTCCACTTTGTATCGGTAATATTGCGGCAAATGCTTTCAGGGGATGTCAAGAAAATATCAGATTCCATGCCGACTCACCGGCTGTCAACCCGAAAACACTGAAGCAACATATCGAGAAAGAACTGGGACACGGTATCGAACTATATGATATTTCCGGTAACTTGGTGGAATCAACAGACTGACAGAACCGGAAAACATCCACTTCCCACAAGACCGTTTTCATCATGGTTTCCAAGGAGAGGTCATGGAATCGGAAACGGTCTGTGGATTTGAAGAGAACAAGCAATAACATAATTAAAAACTTTTGGATAATGAGAAAACAAAAAATTCCCATTACAGCCCTTTCTATGCCTGAAAACATCCCGGGTATAGGATATAAGAAACTGAGGGGCAGAGGGATAATAGTATTGAATTTAAAAACAATAAGAAACAATAAGAAACAATGAGTAATAACAGCAAAATTTCATGGACTACAACCACATGGAACGTTACAGCGGGTTGTGATCCGATCAGTGATGGATGTAAGAATTGTTACGCAAGAATGATGGCCGAACGTCTGAAAGCTATGGGACAGGCCAAATATCAGAATGGCTTTATCCCGACTATTCATCCTGAATGTTTAAACGAGCCATTTGGATGGAAAGGGAACAAGCTTGTGTTTGTGGTAAGTATGGGAGATTTATTCCATAAGGATATTCCGTTTGATTTCATCGACAAAGTAATGGAAGTTATCACTAAATGTCCACAGCATACATTCCAGATTTTGACAAAACGGGCAGAGAGGATGTATGAGTATTTTTCGACTCATGCCATTCCTAAAAATGTATGGCTTGGTGTTACAGTCGAGAATCAGAAGGTGAAAGGCCGTATTGATTACCTGAAGAAACTGGATGCTCCGGTACGGTTCCTCAGTTGTGAGCCTCTGCTGGAAGACCTGGGAACACCTGACTTGTCTGATATTGACTGGGTTATCGTTGGCGGTGAATCGGGAAACAGAGCCAGAAAAGTGGAAAAGGACTGGATTCTGAATATCAAATCCCAATGTGACGCTTCCACAGGTACAGCTTTCTTTTTCAAACAATGGGGTACTTGGAGTGCTGACGGAGTGAAACGTAGCGCCAAAGAGAACGGGTGTCTTCTGGACGGGAAAGAGTACCACGCTTATCCTACTCCAAGAAAGACAAAACCCTGATTGAGTAATTAACCTGATGAAGCCTGAACTCATTTATGGGATAGGGCTTCATCATAAAACATAAAAAAATGACTCCAGATGAAATTTTAAAAGAGATCCTTGATAATATTCCGAAAACGGATTTCAAGGAGATTTATGCCGGTGGATTGTACCGGAGACTGGAAAAGGAAACCGATCCGGATGTGAAGAAACTTTTTCAGGAGAAGATCTATTCCATACAGATCACTGATGAGAACAAATCCGTCCTTGTTGTCGAGAAAGTGAAGGAAGTAGCTGAACAATTGGGATATGGCCTGGTGATCAATGAGGGAAAAACGTGCTATCTGTATAACAAGATGTTCTGGGAACCGATAAACGAGCTTGACCTGAAACATTTCCTAGGCAAGGCTTTCCAAAAAATGGGAGCCGACAAATATACAGCCAGAAATGTGAGGATAGCGAACAAGGTCCATGAACAGGCCTGCTACTCACTTTACAGACAGACAGAACGGGATAAGGGTGTGGTTAAAATCAATCTGACTAATACGACCCTTGTGATTGGTCATGATGGAAGCGTGAAGGAACAGGAACATTCGGCCGATGACTATTTCTTCTACGTCCTGCCTTATGAGTACGACCCTAAAGCGATGTGTCCCAAGTTTCATAAGTTTCTGGATGAAGTATTGCCAGCCAAAGATGTTCAAGAAGTATTGCAGGAGTTTGTCGGTTGCTGTCTCAATCCCTTCATCAAGCTGGAGAAGGCATTGTGTTGTGTAGGTTCAGGATTCAACGGCAAGAGCGTGTTCTTCGAGATTGTGATGGCTCTGCTTGGTGAGGATAATGTATGCTCCTACAACATAAACTCCTTGTGTGATGATAAAGGATACAGCAGGGCAATGATCAAAAACAAACTTCTGAACTACAGCAGCGACTTCAACGGCAAGATATTCGCCAACGGTATCTTCAAGCAACTGACGAGTGGGGAACCCGTTGAAGCCAGAAGACTATATAAGGAACCGGAGATTTTAAAGGACTATGCAAGATTGGCTTTCAACTGTAACTCCATGCCTTATAGTAGTGATACGTCTTTCGGATTCAGGAGGAGGTTATTGATTATTCCTTTCGATGTGAAGATAGACAAGAGTAAGGCTGACCCTGACCTGGCTAAAAAATTGAAAAGTGAATTGTCCGGTATTCTCATCTGGGCTATCGAAGGTCTGGGAAGATTTATCAGGAATGGGAAAAAACTCAGCAAGTCCTCTACCCTTGAAAATTTGGAGCAGGCATACAAGGAGGATACGGATACAGTGGTCATGTTCCTGAGTGCCAAGATGTGTGTTCCTGATAATGACAACAAGATAGGTCTGACTCCTCTATTCAACAATTATCGGGAATATTGCAGGGATAATAACCAGAAAGCCGAGACCAGGGAAAACTTCAAGATGAAACTGAAAAGCGAGGGTTATGTGGTGGAAGAGGATAACAAGAAAGGAGTGAAGATAGGTATAAGCAGTTCTATTGTTAATTTTTCCTTACCTTTTGATTAGATTTCTTTCCTTTCCCTGCCTCAAAGGGGGAAAGGGAGGGGAAATGGGGGAAAAGAGGGGGGAAAAGAGGGTGGAAAAGGCTATTTTTTACAACTTTTTTCAATTCCATCCATTCAAAAATCAGTAAAAAAATAGGTTTTAGAGGTTCCGCTTTCCCCTTTCCCCCCCTCTTTCTCTTGAGGACGGGAAGAAGAAAGATTAAATAAAACATTAACAATTAAAATTTAGAAATTATGATTACAATAACACTCTTTAAACAGAAACCTTACAGTGAGGAATATACAAATCCTCTGACCGGTATAAAATCATTCAGAGTCATGGAATATCCTCCCAACCATGTGGATGTTGATCTGGTATTCGACATGATTAAACAGGAAAAACTGAAACCTGAGATTGATGCCATGAGATCCTTCTATGATACTGACCATTCAAAGTATTCCGAACTTAAGGGAAAGTTACATATCTGTCTTTTCGCCGGAACATTCGGAAGATTCTGTAATGATGCTCTTATTGCTCCTTCGGGTCTTGTAGTAGTTGATTTCGACAAGATTCCGGTTCAAGAAATGGTTAATGTCTGGAATATGCTGGTTAATGATCCTTATACCTATGCAGCATTCCTTTCTCCTTCCGGTAGAGGTTATAAGGTTATTGTCCGTGTTGCCAATAATATAGATAACACCAGTCATAACGAATACCTTGACGCTTTGAAGGAATATTATAGCTCTCCGTTCTGGGATGACTGTTGTAAAGGAATGTCCAGAGCTTGTTATCTAAGCAGTGACCCTGATCTTTATGTGAACCGGAACAGCAAGGTATGGACTATAAGAAAAAGCACTCCTCAACCAACGAATACAGGTAATCACAATCCTATAAGTCCTAAATACATGGTCTGTTCACCCAGTGAAGCAGCCAAAATCATAAATTTTCTGGAAGGTGGATTCTATAAATACCCGATGACACCAGGTCAAAGACATGATTCAGCCTTCAACAGAGCAAGGGAATTGGCTGAATGGGGATTTTCTGAGAGTGCGGCTTATGTCAATCTGAGAAAATTCATAGAACCGGATTTCCCGGAAGAAGAGTTGAAACGTGAAATAAGAAATGCCTATAAGTGGGTTGATGGTAAAGGTAAAATTGGTAGTAAATATAGAAAAATTTAAGATTATGGATTACAAAAAATTATTGGGGGATATAATCAATGCCATTCCCCAACCAACCGCTTCAAACAACAAGAGGGGAACAAATGCCGAAGTATGCTACAAGATACAAAAAGTGGCAATCAAGGTCGGTTATCCTTTTCAAACTTTCAGGGACCAGCGTGTTTATTCTTACACCGGAAAGTATTGGGTCAGTATAGATGATTTTGATCTGAAGATATTTCTCAGGGAAGCTTTGGGGAAAATGACAAACAATATGGTAGAGGCATCACAAAGGGAAGTGGTGGAAGGATTGTTCAAGCAGTTTCCATATACGGTGATGGGATTGGCGGTAGAGCAGGACAAGGAGAAAATCAACTTTCTGAACGGTACTCTTAATCTTAAAACCGGAAGACTGGAACAACATCTGTATTCGGATTATTTCAGGTATGTTCTCCCTTATCCCTATAACCCAAGTGCGACGTGTCAGATGTTCATGAAGTACCTGGACAGAGTATTACCTGACAGGGACGCTCAAAAGGTTCTGGCTGAGTATATAGGCTGGATCTTTACCCCATTGAAACTGGAGAAGTGTCTGTTTCTCTATGGTTCAGGAAAAAACGGGAAATCGGTGTTCGTTGATATTGTCGAGGCTCTTTTAGGCAAGGAGAACATTTCCCATGAGTCTCTATCGGATATGTGTGGAGAAAACGGAGACAGAAGCAGGGCAAATTTATCCGGGAAACTGTTGAATACCTGCTCTGATGTAGCCCCAAACGCTTTCTCGGGGGATATTTTCAAACGTATCGCCAGTGGAGAACCTATCAGTACCAGACAATTGTATAAGGATGTGGCAACACTTACCGATTATGCAAAGATGCTTTTCTGTCTGAACGAGCTGCCAAAGACCAACGACAAATCGAACGGATATTTCAGGAGGTTTCTTATCGTTCCCTTCAAAGTCCAGATACCCAAATCAGAAGTGGATCCGAAACTGGCTGAGAAGATTGTTTCTACAGAGTTGCCCGGAATTGTGAACTGGGTGCTTGAAGGTAGAAAACGGCTAATCACTCAATCCGGTTTTACTGAATCCTCTTTGTGTCAAAAACAATTGGAGGAATATCGTTATGGCAGTGGAGTACGGAAGAAAATAAGACTCATTCTGCCTGAAGGATTCAAGTTATAAAAGAAAAGAGGGGACTGAACTCAAATTACAGTCTCTTAAAAAGCCTAATCGGTCTTAATTGGCAGGTTAGGCTTTAATGTCCTTATTATTATTTGTGCATTTCTATTGACTGAGATTGATATAATTTATATATTTGCAATATCATAAAATAAAAGCACTAATCTATGTATTGTAAAGGATGTGGAAAAGAAGTTGCCGACGATTCTAAATATTGTCAGTATTGTGGTATTAAGCTAGTAAATAATGCTGATGCCACCAACAAACGTTCTCTATTACTTTCTGCATTGGCGAGGGTTAAATTATCGAATAAAGCTAAAACCATCCTCTCTTACTATATGGTTTGGTTTGTTATTAATATGATATGTTTAATATTTTATGATAAAAATAGAGATGCAAGCGATTGGCTGTTTCCATTTGTATCCACAGATTTAAGATATTATGATGGTTCTGAATTTATATTATATACATTGTTAATACCATACTTGATATACTGGGGGACTACTCTTTATAATAAAAGTAAAAAATCTAACTAAATATGATTACCTCCCCCAGTTTACTTTCATCGGTAGACTGGGGTCAGGAGGAGACTGAACAATAATTGTCCGGTCTCTTTGTTCTTTTCAAAACCAATAGCACAGATATTTGTACACCAAAAAAATGGTCAAATACCAAAGGTATCAAAAGCGTATACCACAATTATATTTGTACAAGACTTCTGATTCAATTTCTTTATTAATGCGAATCCTTTTCCTATCATTGAAGTTTATGCTCACTGTTTCTCGAACTAATCCTTTCCAATCATTCCAATAACAGCACCTGACTTTAGCCACGTTTCCTATTAGTTCAACCTCTGGTAGAATATCATCGGCTATATTCGAAATATCGACCTTTGAGAATATATTTTCCCGACAAAAACCTGAAAGGTTAGAGATGTCTGATTTTGAGAAGACATATTGTCTGTTCTCATAATTGCCATGCCAAAAAGCTGGCAAAACCGTTGATGCTGTTGTCAACAAATATATTTGCCATGCACTCATTTCTGAACATGTAGCACCTACTTTTTCAATTAAAAGTCTCTTTTCCAATGCTTTTGTTGAATGACCGGTATCAATATAAAACCAAGAATTATCTCCTATACTGACATGCTGTGCAAAATATATTTTCAGTATTCCATTAAAAGTCAGTTCGTCCAAAATGGATAAAACGTCATGATTATATCCATCAGGCGGCATTGTTTCTTCATGCAGAGATTTCAAATACCTATGAAATACGCGACCTATCCAACCATACTCATTACTTTCTTTGATTAGACGAACAAGGATTTTCGCTTTCATCCGTACCTCCTCGATTTCTTCCTCGTCACTCTCCAACACATCATACTCTATAATCTGATTCAAGAGAGAGATTCCTTTGCCCATATCTTTAATGAGCGTGTTTCCTTTTTGTCGTTCTCCAAGTATATATAAAATTGCCAAATTCCACAAGCAGCGAATAGAAGGGCAAGGTTCTCCACAAACTTTCAATAGATATTCAATAGCATGTTCAAAATCACCAATACCCCATAATACACTGAAGGTATTTTGCATAGCATTCTTAGAACCATTTGATGCCGCAAGACTTAACCATCTCAGCCCTTCATCCATATCATTTTCGCAATTCAGCAAAAGAATGCCTATATTGTTTGCTACTTCATAGATTCCATCATTGTATGCTTGCACATAACAAGCCTTTATGTCATTATAAAATTGAATATTCTTTTTGAAGAGGTGAGAAAGCATGAACTCATTAAAATTTCCTGCACATTCGGCAAGACTACAAGGTTTACATACCGAAAAATCAGCAAAAGACCTGTTTCCAGAATCCACTACATAGTTTTTATCAAGATTATCAAAATACTTGGTATCTTTTAACGGATTATCAAAATACAAGTTTCTCGTTATGAGCTGAGACAGAATAAACACATCCTCCTGTCTAACCTTATTTTCTACTTTATCAGTTTTTTGTCCTTGAACTTCTCCGTTGTCAATCGACACATCGGGGTAGAATTCAACCACTTTCCGACAGTTCTCGCATACAGACACAACACCGGCATAAGACAATGGACCAAGGTCTATATTTACTTTATACCATACAAGCCCCTCTGATGAATTGCCACACTTCAGGCAAGGAAGTCTTTTGGGCTCACCCGGTATTTGTTCCTGCACATTATCCATGATATAGTCATACGCAAACGGTAACCGTTTAAAACTCCAATACCTAACTGTTGGATCTTGTAATGGGTCTGGCGCACACACCACATGGGTTACAATATCATCCTTAACTCTAAAAAGAACATACATCGGTTTATAACCCTCTACTTGGTCGTACACTGCTACATGACTATAATAATTGCAAAATTTGATACTTGTGCGTACATTGATACAATCATGCTTTAGTCGGTTTTCCTTATCTATCCAATATGATTCAAAATCAGCAATACCACTTAGTTCTTTGTGCTTATAAATAATAAGTTTTACGTTTTCTGATAGGAAAGGCCTTAGTGTAGAAAAATCTTGATTATATCTGCAAAACGCAAATCTCTTTGCAATCTCAGTATATATATCATTAGGCAAGGAATCTTCAATCCGCAATCCTTGCCTATGTTTCTCCTCAAAACCTTTTCCATATACATCATCCAAAGTAAAAGCTGTTTTATGAGTTTTATTATATTGAGACAAGGTCACAACCTTATCCGAAGTAACATCTCGCACTTTATAAACCGGATACAATCTTCTGTCCCTCGAAGATAATGGCTTTGGCCGATTTCTATAATACATTTTTTTTAATGCGCTTATTGCAATAAAAGGCACTGCCAATACAAATAGAGGCAATAGAGATGAGATTAAGATTCTTACCCACAAAGCCGGAGTTTTGCCAAATAAGTCATCATCATCGCCATCAACACGTTTAGCATTCTTATGCTTGACATGTCTTACAATAATCCATACTATTGCTGATAGAGTAAGAATAGCATACACGATGCCTATAGTCAACCAAATATTCATATTTATATAAATTTGTAATTTCTGCAAATTCCTATCACCTCTAATGCAATCCAATTCAGAATTTTGTAACAAAAGTAATGATTCCAAAGGATTTGCTCTACCTCGAATTCACGTTAAGCTATAACATCACCAGTATCCATATTTAATACATACATTTAAAGATTATCCCAAAACTCCGGAGATTGTTGATTCATATCCAAATTATCCTTATATGTAATAAGGATTATCATCAATACTTCCCCAACCATCAGAATCCTCCTCAATATAATTCTCCTTTATTACATTATCTTCAAATTCTTCTACAAATTCAGGAGCACCTCCTATCATATCTTCTACCCTATCAAATTGCGCTCTTAACAAATCCTGTTCAACCTCTTCTTCTACATTATTATACTTTGCTTCAAGTGCTGCGTATGCATCTTCTTGCTCACTAATAGAAACTTGATTAGCAATAGTTTCGTGCATTACCATTTCATCATCCATAATTAAATCTTGTTTTTCCATTTTTATATCTCCTATTTTATTAATATGATTGAATATCTAAAAATTAAGTCTTTACTTCTCACGAAAGGATTGATATTATTTCCCAAATATGTTTCTTATAGAATTGGTCATAATCTATTTTTTTAAGTGTTATAGATTTACTCTTTTCAAGTTCTTCTACCGTATATTTACCCAAATTCGAACTATGCAGAAATATCTTTATCCCATTTAACCCACGTATGATAACACCATCCTTCTTCTTATAAAGGAATCTTCCTGTATAAATTGTTCCGAATGGTATATCTTTATCTTCAATTTTTATTTGTTGCTTTTCTCCTCTCACAGGAACAGCACTTAGGTATAGCAATGACCTTTCGACATTAACAAATGAAAAATATAATTCTTTCATATTTTGAGGCTGCAATCCCAAATTTCGAGCTTTATTTTGTTGACGAAGATTCATAAGAGCTTCCCGTTTACCAAGTTTGAAGATTAACATCTTTCTGTCATTTCTGGATATATATTCAACTTTTACGGGGCAATCTGCATCTATCTTTTCATCTATAATAGAAAAAGAGACACCACTAACCCCGACAAGTCTATCTTTATAGGAACCTATTTCATCATACTTACTGGGAACAACTATCGAGCCATCTTCACGTTCAATCCCCCATTTATCCATTTGAAGAAATTTCTCCATTCCATTATCCAATCTTCTACTCTTCTCCTTCAAGTTCTTACAATTACTATCTATAAAACCATTACAACCATCACATTTGACATTTGCTATATTGTCAGCGTTTAACTCACTGATATAGTCATAATTACTTAAAATCTCATTCCCTTGAAAATCTACAATGCAATATAATCCATTGCGCATAGCTATAATTTTGTCTGAAGACCATATCTCCAACTGAGAATAACAAGCTGGCGTTAAAGGAACCCCCTTTTTAGTCATAATTCCCCAAAGTAATGCACCATCTGTCTCCTTTACATATTTGTTACCTATAGGATTGAATTTTTCAATTCGCCTTATTCCAGCATTAAGAAGAGTATAGTTATTGTCGAACAAATCATGTAACTCATCTTTCGTTCCTTCATACCATCCTGTGTGAGGAGTAATTAATTCATATTCAAAAGCTATTCTTATTTCGCCATCGAATGTAATCAATCCACATTTTCCATCTTTCTTTCCAATTACATATCTTTGAGTACTTTTCATTATGGCATCCAACTCAAATGCTTCTGATAAGCATTCCAACTTATCTTCTGTTTTCAAATCTTCTTGTTTTTGTCGCCATAATTCATCCAGTTCTTCAAGGACTCTTTTATTCTCTTTCTCAATATCTGAAATTTTCGATTGAAATTCAGGATGCGCTTCAATATATCTCTGTTCCGCATCAAAATAATACGGTTTGTATGTGCTATCATATTGTAAATCAGAGAGACATACAAATATTCCACCCAAACCATTTGAAGAATTCTCATTCAGGTACTCCCAACTCCCATCTGCCTTTAACCAATTGCACTTTAAAATGAGTTCACCTCTTTCCTCACTTTCCTTTTGAGCTTCTCTATCAAAAATGAAAACATTCATTTTATTATTATAATAAATATCTTTTGCCATCATATTATCCAGATTGACGTGTTCATCTTGTTCATCAAAATTAAAAATCCAAATGATGAATTTCTCATTAAGCCGATAGAACAAATCTCTTTCTGCAATTACACTGACAAAGGTTGTGCTTAATTGCAATTCAAATACAATTTCTTGTCCCCTAAAACTGGTCAAAATATCAGGACGTTTCCAATTTAGTATAGGGTGATTTCCTATAACGTTTTTTTCTACTTTTACGTCCGAAACACCAGGAGTCATTTCCAAGAGTTCAGCTATTTTATTTTTTAATCTTTTGTGACGCTCCCCTTCATTACATCGGGCATATTTTTCTCTATTAATATCCCTTCTGGTTCTTTCTGTCGTTGTTTTATAATCACATTCATCACTATCTTTGAAATGTGAAAAGAAACTAGCTTTACCACGTTCTATCTTCCGACCTGATATTTTAACTGCCTGACGACAATATTTGCATACTAATTTAGGCTTTTTCAAATATATTGATTTTTGCAATTCAGTTCTAACTTTAAAAATCGCGTTCTCCGGTTGAGCAAAAAAATCTCTTGCACTTATTTCTAAACCAGTGTCAGTATCAATAACAGTATCTATGGTACGTTTAGTTTTATCAACATAACCTAAATCTGTATTTCCTATAGGTTCTATTGTTATCATAGAACCTTCACCTACTATTATTTTCTGTTCTCCGCTATCTGTTTTTACCTTATTGTCTTTTTCTATCGTAGGCACTGACTTGCTCAATTCAGAAATCTTATTTTGCAATTCGACTTTCTCTTTATTCAAAATGTCAATTATTGCATCTTTAGTACAAATTTTAGCCTTACAATCCTTATACTCTTTATTTATGCTGTCATATTGCTCTTTGAGATTTTGATATTGCATCTTCAAGCTGTCTATTTGGTCTTGCATCTGTTCATCAGATATTTTTTCATTATCTTCATCTACAGATTCTAACGCTTGAATATTTGCTTGCAGTTCTTTAATAGTATTATCTTTTTTCCCAATTTCTATTATGTGGTTTTGGCTCTGTAACTCCAAAGATTTAACTTTTTCTTTTGTTAATGTCAATTCCTGTTTTAATGAACTAACACTTTCTTGTAACTGTTGAGATTCATTTATATTACTATTCAACTCATCCAACAAACGTTTTTTTTCATTTTGTAATACAGTATTCTCTTTTATTAGAATGTTATCTTTCTTTTCCAACGTTGCATTTTCCTCCAACAATTGTTTCGTTTTATCTGACAACACTTTGTTTTGTAACTGAATGCCTTTGATATCAATCTTAAAAACTCTCTTTAGAAGCCCCATTACAATATTCTTCATATAGTCTGCCATAATCACCCACCTTTTAAATTATACCATTTAAATAATATATTTATTGTTTATAAGACTGATTTAAATAAAAAAATAAAGTACTATACATATCCCTTTCACAATACCCGATAAGTTTTTTCACAAATACTTAAAATAGCATTACATGAGTTCGGAATAAGAATAAATATAATCTATTGTTAAATAAGAATATAACGATAAAAGTCTTAAACTTATAGTGTCAAGTTATAACATTTAAACGATCACCACTATGTTCTCAGAACCTAAAGTTACGGAAATTTATTGTATGGCTGATGATTTTTGCAAGGAATTTGCATTGCAACAAGAAAAATATATGATTGAGTATAAGAAGACCAAGCATCGTAACAAGCTCAACCGTATGAGTGATGCAGAGATTATGGTTATTCTAATCCTGTTTCACTCCGGTGGTTGCCGCTGTTTTAAACATTATTACAAAGAGTATGTCTGCAAACATCTGAAACACTTGTTTCCGTGCCAGGTAATCGTTTTGTGGAACTAGAGAAGGAAGTACAGTTTCCTCTGGTTATTTTCATCAAGAATCCTGCTGGGAGCCTGTACCGACATCAGTTTTGTTGAATTCACTCCTTTATGTGTCTGTCGTAACCAAAAGATTCTGATTCATAAAACATTTGAAGGGATTGCCGGGCGTGGAAAATGTTCCATGAGCTGGTTATTCGGGTTCAAACTGCATCTGATAATCAATGATAAGGGTAAATTTTTTAATTTCATGTTTACACCAGGAAATGTAGATGATCGTAAATCTTTGAAATAGAGCAAATTTCTAGAGAATATCAAAGGGGAACTATGCGCAGACAAGGTATATATTGGCTAGGTTCTGTTCGAAAATTTCTTTTTTAACGATATCCAGTCTGAAAGCGACAACAGAACGTCCTTCTATATTATCCGGAATGCTGTCAAAAAGGGAGTAATTGATATTGGACGAGATAAACCTCATACATGCAGCCATTCCTCCCGGAAACTCTGGCTGTTCTTCCGGAATGGAAAAAAAAGTTCCTTCTTGTGCCTGCGTATTGGAATATGCTAAAAAGAAGGAAACAGACAATAATATTTTCATGATACCCTTTCTCATAAGCCTCTTGAGCCATTAATCGAATGCTACCCTAAAGATAGAAATTTAATATGAAAATTGAATGGAATTTGATTTCATTTTCCAAGAGACTGCTGCAAAACATTTCCTTCTCAGAGTCTTATGTCCGATGGGATATAGTTCTGACAGTGAGTAATTTTTGAAGATGTTTTTTTTACATATCATAGGGTAAGCTTCACACTCCACAATAAAAGTGAGAAAAAAGAAAATAGATATTTCTTCGTTTGCCAATAATTTCTTGACACTCTCCATGAATCCTTTCACTATCTGAAGTGTTTCCTTTCTGTCTGCTCCTGTTTTCAGGGAGATCTCATTCACAATTTCTGCTTTAGTTATAATCTTATCTGTTTTAGAGTTGCAAAGATATCCAAAGTTTATTAAAGAGAAGAGGACCGGAATAAAATTTGTTCAACGACATGTTTTGTCGCTTGCCTTCAATATCTTTGCCCATAATAAAATCAAATTCATAATTATATGGGGAAAAAGTTGGAAAGATTACAGCGCATGCTGGTTATCATCAATAAACTGAAAGGACTTCAACGGTATGTCCCCCGTGAAGAACTGGAAAATTATGTGACACACCGCATGGAAGAACGTGGTGGGATACCTGTGGACCTCAGAACATTGCAACGGGACTTTAATGCGATAGAAGAGATGTTCGGCATTCGCATCTGTTTCGACAAGAAACGGAATGGATATTATATCAATGAAGAGAATGACACGAAAAAAGAACAATATGAAAGGCTCCTTCTCAACTTTGATATACTGAATGCTTTGGATACCTCTTCAGGCCTTCATACTTATGTAGTTGCGGAACATCATCGTCCGGTAAACAACGAATATCTACCACTTCTAATCAAGGCTATTAAATTCTCACATCCCATAATCTTTAAATATATGTATGTCCGGGAGAATGGAAAGGTGCGTGAAAAAGAAGTGCTACCACACTATTTGAAAGAAGACCAATACCGGTGGTATCTTCTTGCTTATGAAGAAAACGTATTGAAAACTTTCAGTGTGGACTGTATTATTGACCCTCAGATATTGTATGGAAAAACATTCAAGCGTAATATGGACATAGACATAAACAGCCTTTTTAAAGATTGTTATGGCATTTGGAACCAGACAAATATTCCTATAGAAGAGATCGAATTGAGTTATAGCCCTTTGGATGGCAATTTCCTGAAATCTGTTCCATTGCATCATTCTCAAGAGATCATTGTAGATGATGAGAAAGAATTCCGAATTAAACTACATCTCCGTATTACCAATGATTTTGTGATGGCCTTGCTTTCAAGAAGCCGCTCGCTGACAGTCATCAAACCTCTACATCTGAGGGAGCAGGTGAAGGCAATCTATGAAGAGGCTCTGAAAAGAAACAGATAACAACAATTCGTTCCCTGAACACAACCCTCTAATAACCAAAGAATATGAACAATAACTCTTACTGGAACAAAAGTAATCTACTGAAAGGCATAGGTACTCTTTGTATCTTTATCATCTTTGGATATTACGCTTATCAAGATGCCATAAACAGAAACATGCTGGAAAGAAGTCTGAATGAAAACGCTGCCCCACCGCAACGCGACTTTACCCACAAATCTTCTCGATTACAACGTTCGTCTGCCATACATGGAAATGCGGTTTATAAGGATGTGGCTGGAAAAACTCAGAATGTAGAATCTAGGGAGTTGAACGATTACGACACCTTCAACGAACATCTGGATGAATATCTTGAAGATCCGGAAGATGAAGTCACTTATCCGCCTGAAATCTATGATGCACTGATAGACGAGACAGAATAAATTGATTAACAAAAAATATAATAATATGAGTCATTTCAGAACATCCCGTACAAAAGAAGCATTTTTATTTAAAGACGCAATCATTCTTACCTCATTTACTGTTATTTGTCCTATATTGAGGATTCTTCCCTTATGGCTACTGCAAAGACTTAGCAATTGGTATTATCCATTCTTACTGATTGGCATTCTATTGTTCATTTGCCGGGTTACTTTTATAGAACGGCATTTTGACATTGTATATATACCTTAGTTTTACTAGAAGTGAATGACAATGTCCCCTTTAAGTTTGATAATCAATAAACTTTTTGTAGTTTTGCAAGGTTCCAACATGACTGGTTAGAACACATAACATAGTTTATTGATGAAAGTGTAGCTTTTATCCTTGTACAAGAAATCTGAGAAATTTCACGAAATGCAATAGGAAAGCAATCACGCTCATCAATTGTTTGTATATACTTACTCAAGCTATATATATCATAAGTGTGGGGATATTGTTTATCTTGTATTTAGGTTTACTAGAGCCTCCAACACGATAGATGATGTGACTTCACACTTTTTTTATAATTATTAAACTGGAATACCCAAACCATTATGGCAATATTTGAAAAAGGATTAAGTTACAACTTCATGGTAGAGAGAATTGCCGAAGCAAAAGGTAATTACTACTATGTAATAGTAATTGATAATAAAGAATGTTGGATAAAAATGCTCCCTTTTGAAATATATCAAAACACAAAGAAAAATATCATAAGATGTGAGTACAGAGGTGTTGATTCATATGGTTCTCATATATTTATAGAAGACAAGCTTTCTCTTTTGTATGAATTGTATAAGGAAAAAGAAGAATATGATTTTAACTATGTAAAGGAAGGTATAGATATGGAAGGAACTCATTTTTCTGTATTAAAAGATAAGTATGGACTAGTCCACCGTTTATATGAAAAACTTCCATCTAATCAGAAAAATAAAGAAACTCCAATAAAATGTAGAATAAATTCTATTGATAAAACACAAAAGGCACTTATATTACAAGTAATAGAAGCTACCAATGCCAATTGTATGGAAAATAATATCCCAAATATTAATGATGTAACAGTCATTGCATGGATAGACGAAACAGCTCTATTTAAATATATCAATAAGAAAACACTTATAGATGATTATTTTTACAATATAATCCACCTTCCCGAGGATGTATATTTAAAAAATACAATAAACTTATACCAAAGTAAAAACAACAAATGGATTGTATGCTATATTAATTATCTTGATAAAAGATACAAATACATATTAATTCAAAAAGGGAATCTATATGAATTAGCAGAATTTGCAGATCTAATGATTTGTTTAATTAACTGGACACGTACATTTAAAATCAGTAAGATAAAAAAAATTCCCCAATTAAAAAAATACGAAGGGCTACAAAAAGCAATTAAAATTCTTCAGACAAATTCACTGAGTAACTATAAAGAGACCCTTATTGGCACTGAAAATACTATTTCTGAAATGTCAACTCTATTTGGCTTATTTGAAATTGACCCTTGCTTTTTTAGCGAAAACTTCTCTTTCTATAGAGAAGTTTGTAAAATGCTATATAATAACATTTTAACAATTAGTTCACCAACTGAAGCACTTCAAGTAAAAAAAGAAAAGTGTCTAAAAGCATTTCAAGGAATATTAGCTTACAGAATAAAAATAGAACGAAAGCAAATTGTAAACAAGATTATACAGATATATGATCTTTCGCTTGGAACAGAAGAAACAACAAGTAGCAGCATCTTTAGTCTTCTATATTCTTTACTAAAGAATCCTGAATGCATAAATAGTAAAAACATACATTCATACATTGACATGCAACCACAAACATTAAGTGCAATTGCTTGCATCATTTACGGCTACAAACTACTTGAGAAAAAGGAAGAGTTCAAAAGATTGCTAAGTGACATCAATAAAATGTTTTATTTTTCAGAAAAATATGAAAAAGATAGAGTTGAAGATAAACATTTTGAAATTGAAGATATAGAAGAGACGGAAAAGAATATCTATTCATCCGAATCTATTTCCAATCAAATCGAAACAAGATCAAACGAAAACATTTTCTTTCTAAACTTATATAAAGATGGTACGTATATTATTACAAACGAACAACTTTCTGAAAACAATATAATTAAAAGTATTTCCATAAATCCCAATATAGACAAATTCATATTGCAATGCTATGCACATGGAAGTGTCAATAAAGTAGCTATCAGAATATTGCAAGAAAAAAAAAGGAAAAGAAAATACCTCAATGGATGCTATTCACAAGACTACTTGAAAGATATATATGTTATTAGTGAAGAAACATACATTGCAGCTCTCTCATCATATAATAATGATATATTTATAAAATTATATTCTACAGAATATGTCTCAGAACATTTGTCGTTAGGCTTGAAAGGAAACCAAGTCGTAGGTACTAATGTTGATTCTACAGAATATTTTTTGATATCCTCCGAGCACAGTAATCAGCTACCTAAACGATTGGTATACAACACGCCTACTCCACTCGGGAAAAATATCAAGAATCCATATTATGAAAATGACATTTTAGCTTTAAAAGAATTAGGAATACTAAAAGAAACTATTTAAACAAATATCAAAACCATGAAAAATTCATTCAAACTTTTCGATCCCATGAGAGATTACAGCTCTATTCTTCCTGATATTCCTGGAAATTACTTGGTTGTTCTACGGACTTCTTCGCTACTTCCTCAAATAGAAGTGCTTCCCGAATTCCACTATATAGATTATAATAACAACCATTACCCAATAATATACACTGGAATTAGTACTGTAAGTATTAGAAAACGTGACTATCAGCAGCATTTCATAGGCAATAATGCTGGAAAATCCACTCTTCGTAAATCTCTTGGCAGTTTAATGGGATTTCCTAAAATTCCAAGAGATAAGAACAATCCTGATAATGGGAAAACTAAATTCAATGAAAACGATGAAGAAAAATTGTCACAATGGATGAGAGAAAATCTATTATTATTTTATAGTGTAGAAAACAGAGAACAAGAACAAATCGAAAATCTTGAAAAGAAACTTATCAACGACTATAATCCACCATTAAATATATTAGGAAACAATAATCCAATTAATAAAGAATATAGAGCACTATTAAAAAGGTTGCGAAATAGAACCAGTCTTAACAGTTAATTTATACGTAATCTAATCTTTTATAGAATTAGTAACACATCTTGTAACCAGTTTATTTTCTAAAAAACAAAAGATATGACTTGGAAAGAATTGAAAAAAACAATTATAGCAGAGTATGACAGTCGAAATTTAAAGTCAAGAGTACGCTACAATGCCATTGAACGAATTGAAATCTTCATTGAGCAGCACCATGCTCAAGCCATAAAAGAAGTAAAAGAATTGATGGTTATAGACAAACAATGTCTGAAAAAACAATATACTGAACAAAAAGGGAGAAGTATCAGTGGAGCAGAAAGTAGTGTAATTGATGAAATTTATAATCAACTTTCTAACCTGTAATACTTTATTTCAACCCCTACAAAACTGAAACCTCCATAATGTATTGATCAATAAATTAAGTGAATATCTATTTTATGATAACACCAGAAGAACTAATACAAGATTTAATAGATTATTATGGATATGAAGTTGATTTATCTTATGCTATCAACTACATAGATATAGTGGGACAATATGCAGAAGTTGACAGTTTTCATCTATGGCTGCTAGATTTATCAATAACATAGATCCAGAATAATCATATAGCTTATTTAATCTCTATTTGAGGACAGACATACATCCACACTTCACAAAAAGGAGAGACTGAACTTAATTGCTCAGTCTCCTTTACTTTTTTATTACAAATCATGAATTAAATCTTCCTTAATAGATTCACATAATGCATTGTAAAGAATACGCTTATTTTCGGGAATATCTTCTGCTGAAATACTGAACAATAACAGATAGGATTCTGGAATTTCCAAAGCTCTACATATTCTGATAATTGTATTCTTTTCAGGAAATGATTCTCCTTGTTCTATACTACATAAAGCATTTGCTGATATATCACATAATTTTGCCAGCTCCTTTTGGGAAATTCGCTTATTTTTCCTAAGTATTTTTACAGCATTTCCTATGTTCATAATTCTAAGTATAAAAATTATTTCAATGAGAAATAGTCCAATATTTTAGGGCTTATTTCTATCAGTTTATATACTATCAGTAAAATGGTATTTACATCAATTGTACCGTATTGTTTGATGACCTGGATTGCTTCCTCTTTACATTCTTCTGATAGATTACTATTTTTTATTTCAAAAATTATATTTTCTTTATTCATTTTCTACAGTTTTATCCTGCTATTGGTAGTGGATATGAACTGATTCCAATAGCATTCGGTTGATAAATAAAAGGATAATCACTCTTAATTACAGTACTATTGGAATCTTCATCTGATCCTGTAGAATAGATATGGTATCTTGCTGAGATATAAATATTCCTTATTTGGAAATCTATATGCCATTGGGGGGTACTATATGTTGACTTTGCTACATAATAATAACTATGTACAATATTGTCTAAAAGTTCATCTGTTCTTTGTATGCTCAGTTCTTGGATGATAGATTCATAAGAAACGGTGAAGCATGATGCTGAATAATCTATATAAGAAAGAGGACGATTATCTTTTCTTTGTTTTCTCACTACAACACGAGTAAACAAATCAAGATAAGATGAACAAGTCGATTGGGGTGATGTTTTTCTTTTTACTTTGTCAATGAAAGTTCCTCGTAAATGCTCTGTATCTATATCGGACCATTTTAAGGATGCTCCCTGTAAATCTGTTTTTTTAAAGGATTCAATAAACTGATTAAAACTGTTTAGTTCATTTTGAGCCAATCTGCTAATATTGCGAAGAGAACTAAAAAAGTAACTCCGAATTTTACGAATATAGGCTTCCGCAAAAATATCAAGCCCTTTTTCATCTATACAAAGACTTGTTGTATCATCAACATCATCGTATCCATTAGCCCTTAGCAGCGAGGTTAATGCACACATCGGCACATTCATCACCTCTTGTATAATGTCTAAAGAAGTTTTGAATGTAACAGTCCTATCCTCAAATGATATTGGTGTAAAATTCCTTATTTCTAAATGTTCAACCATTAAACTTAATTTTTACGTAGCAAATATATGATAAAAGTTTATAAAATCAAAATAGAAAGCGACAAAATACAATAACAACTTGTATTTTGAATTAAAGATAGTAATACTATTTATGAATAGAGTCATATATTCTCGTTAAAAGAAAGCCGCTATACCTTTTTTCAGTATAACGACTTTAATAAAATATGAACTATCCATCATTTCCGATTACTTATCCGTTTAGCTTATCCAATCCACCACTGTCTGTCCCTTATATCCCTTTTCCCAGACAAACCAGGCATAAGCGATAGCATTCCCGTTTGCCTGAGCTGCTGCAAAATCTCCACCTTTGGTAACAGAAGCGCGAGAAGAAAATACGTGGATTTTTCGTGGCGGATTGGTCTGAAAGAACGGTTTACGTCTTTTCCCCTCCAGGAATGTCAGCTTCAGGAACATGGCTATCTTTGTTCCTTCTCCCGATATGTCCAGGGCTTTCCCTATAAATTCCAGGGCTATCTTATAAGGAGGGTTGGTAATGACAGCTCCATAAGGGTTTCCGGTGGCTTTCAGGAAATCAACGCCACCGGTACCATAACCACGGTTTATCAGGTCAGTGGAATAAACCTTCTTGCCTAATTCTATCATCCTTTTAGACAGGTGTCCCATTCCACAAGCTGGTTCCCATATCGTATCAGGAAACTTCTCCACCTCGAATAATCTGTCTATGGCTTCAGGGTATGTGGCATAAAAATCATGTTCCTCCCTTGTCGTATCAGAGTGGTTGGACGCTCCGATTGTGGTATATATTGTACTTTTCATTGTTAACCCATTGTGTTTGTCGTTATTGTCTTACGCTGCCATAACCTTACCTCCCCATTGGCCAGCCATCGCATCCGCTATCCCGGGGAAGGTCTTACTCCTCAGTTTTCTCCTCTCTTCTGCCGACACACCCGAGAAGAATATGTCGGAAGTCCATTTCTGCATCCGGTTCCCGTTCCTGAATGTCAGTACCTCACCTTTCCCAACCACATTTGTCGGTACCAGGAGAGGTAAGTTTTTCAACCATAGACAAGTTTTCTTACTAGCTTCATGACCAAACATCCAAGGTTCTATTATCTGGTCAGGCTTTCTCCATCGGCTGCTCATTATACCTACCGGATTTTCTATAGCCAGTTTACTCACTCCAACCCTTGAAACATCCATGAAGAACCGGACTGCCTCTTCTCGGTCTTTTGCTCTGTCGGGGAACTTCGGATGTGGTCTTCTCTGTTCTATAGGAAGGTTCTTATCGTCAGGGTGATAATACCATCTTGCACCCGAGACAGCCAAGAATGTACAAGGAGGATGGGCTATAACCAAATCCCAATAACTATCAAGGAAGTATTTAGTACCGTTCTCCAAAGTTCCATCTCTATTGGCTATTACATCAAACATGTCCCCCTTGAAATGGAATTCCGGATGACCACCGCTGCATTCCTGAAGGTCACAACTGAAAGCATTATGGCCCAGTTTTCTGAAAGCCAGACAAACCGCCTGGCTCTCTTCACATGCTACCAATACATTCATACCCCTAGAAGACTATCTGCATTAGGATTCTGTCAGAATAACATCTCAGACCTATATGCTCCACCAGCTGCCCCATCTCTTCAAACAGTTGGAATTTATAGAACCTGATGAACGCCGTTATATCCGTGTAGAAATTCTTCCCGGCAAAATTCAAGGGATGTATCATCGGGTATCCTCCTACAGCCTGTAGTTGGAAGGCGCCTATTCCCAGGCCTGTGATGAGCGCCATATCCGCATCGTAGATAATACGTTTATCGGGGTCGCAGAGGAAATCCCTGACAAAGAAGAAACGGACTTCCTTCTCACTCAGCTTCTTGACCCGGAACTGTGCCATTCCGGAAGTGTTCTCGTCTAATGATTCCTGTACCCGTGATTCCATTTCTTCAATGCCCATATTTGTATTGAGCACCTCTCCGTTTGCTATAAAATAGTTTTTCATAATGATTTAGATTTAGTTTTTTGTGATGTGATTGTTAGTGTGATATTCCATTCCTTTTTCAGATAAGAGACAAGACCGGAATAGGAGTCAATACGTCTCCTTTCTCTATGCATGATTGATAAAGCCTCTTGAAGTGTAAGATTAATACAGAGACCGGTTTTAAAAGCGTCTCCATATTTCTGTCGGAGTGCTTCAATGTCTCTTTGGTATTTTTCAGGGATAGGTTTGGTGCTGTCTTTTTTCACGGTAACACTTGGCACAGCACTATTTTCCAAGCGATTAGAAACCGAAGGTCTTCGTTCGGCACCTAATATTCTGTTTATAAAATCAGTGAACATAAAAATGCGATTTATATTACAGATATTAGGATTTGAGCTGGTGAGAATGGCAAAAATGCGATTTTAGAGAAAATGGCAAAAAAAAGAACGACCAAGTTTTATATTGATCGTCCCTAAAAATCAAAATGTCTTAGTTCGTTTAGTTTAGTTTAAAAGGAACAGCCAGTGTTTCTTTTTGTGATACAAAATGTCCATCTTTAACAGCTGGTTCCCACTTTGGCATCCTTGCAACGATTCGTATTACTTCTTTGTCTAAATATGGATTAACACTTTTTAATACTGTTATATTTTCTTTGTCAATATATCCATTTTCATCTATATTAACTGTGACACATACAATTCCTTGTATTCCCATTTCTTGTGCTATTGTGGGATATTGTATATTTTTAACAAGGTATTTTCTTAATTCCTCTTTACCTCCTGGAAAAGATGCTTCCCTATCGGGAAGAGATGTCGTAGCCCCTATTGTTACGTATTCTTCTTCCTCGTTTTTCTTTTCTATAGATTTCTCTTGTTCTCCAGAAAAATATTGGAATTCTCTCTTATATACGAGAGTTTTTTTAGTAGAAAAAATGTTATTACCTTCTTCACTTGTAGTTTCGATGCAGGTACACCAGTTTCCTTTAGGAGTGATATCATATTGATATGTAGTAGAACGCTGAATTTGTTCTGTACTAGAATTTGTTTTTTTATAGACAGTTGACTTTTTATTCTCAATTAGTCCTTTTGTGTTGTACTGTATATGTGTTTTTTCTTCCACTTCTACGATATCTGCCACATCCGGATTTGCGAATAATAAAGTCATAATTGGATTGCTAATTCCAATCCCATGCCTACGTATGTATACCGGTTGTTTATTTGTATTATACGTATATTCAATTTTATGTTTTGAGGATTCTTCTGACACTTGTAGTCCATTTCGATAAACTCTGTGTTCACTTTCTTTTCCAGAGCCATTGTATTCAATTTCTACAAAATCATTAATACTACTAAACTTTCGTTTAGCAAGACTAATTGTGCTAAAATCTTTCCCACAAAGTTCTATTTCGGATATTCTGTTATTGGTGTCATATACGTAAAATACAGTTCTTTGACTATTATCAGGTCCTTCATAGGCCACTTGTTTCAAACGTTTTTTTTCATCGAAAGTATAAGAATATGAATAAACAGATGGATCACTATGTTCTTTTTTTATTATTTTTTTCGTCAAATAGCCGTCTTTGTTAAATATATATTCCACTTTTTTGAATTCATTCTCAGATATTTTAAATTCACCGAATTCCATTCCTGCATTGTATTGTTTCTCCGTGAAAGAAGAAACATCTCCGATTATTCCATAATCTGATAATCTGAGTTTATTATACCAAATTTGTGCTGATAATGAGCTATAAATAGACAGCACAACTGCAATAAGTAAAATTATTCGTTTCATAACTAAAGATGTTTTTAATTGAAATACATATATTTTGTAACTTAAAATTATCAAACCTCATTAATAGTATAAAATTAAACGCCCTCTATAAAATTTTTTGTTTCCTATGGTTATGATACGTTGTATCCAATTTCCATGATCATCATATTTGTATGTATAAAAGGCTGTTCCCACTGTAAATCCAATACCTGTAGTTATAGTTTTACTTACTAGTCCTTTATCATTATAAAAGTATTTTTTGGTATAATCCACCTTTTTTTCTGGAACATGTCCAATGGAGAATGTGTTTGCCTTTTTGTATTTTTTCCATACACGGAGGCGTATATATTCATCACATTCTATACCTTTGAATTTTTCTTGAATCAATCTGTTTTGATTGTCATAAGTAAAATGATGCGATTCACCATTATCACTTGATGAAATTAAGAGTCCATTTTTATAAATCTCAGTTCGTCCGTCAGAATATCTTGATTCGTAAATAATATCTTTGTATGTGATAGAATCAAGATATGTACGTTTTGTTTTTTTCATTAAACCTCCATATTCATTTTTGGCTTCTATCTTTGACAACTGTTTGTTTTTATTGTAATAATAGCAGTATGTGTTTTCCCTTTCTTTATCTTCTACATCATCATAATAAATTTCTTTCGCCAATATTCCATCCTCATTATATTCATAATCAAAACGTTTCTCCTTTCTTAGGCTTCCGCCATCTACATAACTTGTCAGTTTCCCATCTTTAGAGAAATCGTAACTCCAGAAAAATATTTCATCACTTTCTTTCCATTCTCCAAAAGCCATTTCCATTATGTAATCATACTCTTTACACCATTTCACATCACCTTTCAGGTCATAATCAGAACGTGTTTTCGCCATAAATTGGGCAAGCATAGGTGCTACAAACAGCAACTCTACACACAAAAATAAAGTTATCTTTTTCATACTATTCATTGTTAAAAAGCTCTGTAAAAATAAGAGTAGATTGCATTTTTCAATCCATACGCAGCTCCATTCTCATAATTTTGAATATTAGTTTCATAATCATCAGCTCCAAAGTCCATCCAGTCAGAACTATAATGTCGGATTCTATATTTAATAGAAAAATCACATTCTGGATCATTACATAAGTTTATTAGTTTTTGCGAGTCTTCTTCTGATAGAACTAAATTGACAATATCTGATGTTGCATAATTGGATAATTCAAATATTTCTCCAGTATTTTTATTTTTGATCGTAGCAGAGATGACTTTTACTTTATCTAAAAAAGATGTAATTCCTAAAACACCATCACTATGTAATATTATATTCTTTTCATTATCTTTCAAAACAGCAATATAAAGTGTTCCTGCCCCACCTAGGTCATTGGTTGAAGCACTTGTTGAAGGCACGGCAACATAAGGTTTTGTCTTATCTGGATCTCCAAATTCATCTTTGTCCAAGTATAACCCTTTCCATTGACTTCCTTCAATAAGTGCGAATGTTCCATCCGCATTTATATTATTACCATTTATAGACATTGATGTTTTTAATACATCATCTAATAAATTGTAAGATAGCATAAATTGATAATAATTATCCGAATCAAGAATTGCATTGATAAACCAACGGTCATTATTACCTGGCTCGTTTTCCCCCATAATAGATGAAGGTGAATTATTTTTTTGTAAATAACTTACAATAAAATCATAGAAGTTATTTCCATAAGACTCTTTAATTCTGTCTGAAATACATTTTTTTCTTACAAAATCATAAAGGATAACCTCACCCCCAGATTTCTCTACCATTTCAAATTCTTTTAAAATTGGAGGTTTACGTGCTTCTATTGCAGCAAGATTAGCTTGTACGGCAGCAATGGAATCTTGTTCTCGAATCCTTTGTGCCTCTGCCTTTTCTTTTTCGCTTGCTCCACAACTCCAAATGCTAAAAGTGAATATAAAAAGGCAAATGAAATTAAGCGCTTTCATATAAGAACTTTTATTTGCCTATAAGTCCTCCGAAGTCAGCATTAGATTTAACAATACAAGAAAGGCGTGAGAACTTGTCCTGCTATTCATTGATATTCTGGTATCTGGAAAAACCTTGTAAGAATGAATATGAAGAAACAATACTCACGCCATTAGCTATGTAGAATGATACAGCATTGGCTATACCACATACATGCAAACAGAATGAGCGTTACATTGTCTCTATCCTCTTACAGTGAAATTTTCCAGATTTCGAATATCAGGATAAAGCAAAAAACGCTTTCTATATATCCGACCATTTCTCCGATCAGACACCGCAAAGATAGTATTTTTTGTTCAATGTAACGCTCTTATAGTGAGTATTATTTCTTCAAATATAAGGAAAACAATGCTTTCAGAGACGGTAAAATTAGAAAAATATCATTTTATACATAGAAGAATCCTTACAGTTATCCCCGACCTTGTTTGTGCTTTGCAGGGCAGAACAAATTAGGAACAAGGGCAGTTCTATATACCTCAATTTTAGTTTGTACTACCCAAAAATCAGCCGGAGAAATAACAGCGGTCTTTATAAATAGACAAGCCAATCTATCTCTAATATATAAAGTAACAGATTGGCTTGTCGTTACTAATAGCATAAATAAAGCCAGGGCATTATTGTCATTATCAATAGCATTAAAAATAAAATATAAAGCAATACTCGTAGTATATGGTTCGGGCATTTCTTTTTGACAAAAGCCGATACCATGTTTATGTGTAACAAAATATGAATGGCAAGCAGAATGACCAACACAATTCCTGCCCACAAATGAATATTGCCCCAATCATGCCTTCCCAAGCCCAACAATTGTGAACTCCATGGAGTAACACCTTGAAATTTGACAGCATGGCGAGAAGGAATGACTATTTCCAATATGAAGCCACTTATACTTACCAATGCCATTGCTATCAACATAACAAAGTCTATGATAATGTTAAGTAGCATCTTGTTCTTCCTAAACATCATTCTTTATGATTGTGTCCATGGCATTCATGGTGGTGTTCATGGGATGAGCAGCCCACTCCCGAATCTGTAAGCTTCCCGTTTAAATAGTCAGTGGCAATATCCAAAATATTACCGGAACAACCTCTTATTACTTTAATATGATGGGCTGTAAGTACATTCAAAGCACCTTGCCCCATATTTCCTGCCAACATGACGCTGACTCCCATGTTTTCTAATTCTCCTGCAATATTGGATTTACATCCGCATCCTTGTGGAGAAGGAATAGTCTCGCTACTCAGAATTTGGTTATCTTGCCCTACTGTCAAGATTGTGTAATACTCACAGTGACCGAAATGGTTGTCAACTGCATTTTCTCTGGTTGGAATTGCAATTTTCATCATAATCTCATTCTCATTAATGTTAATATTACTAATGCTTATATCGTTGGAGTGACATACTGGACATTTCATTTTACGTTTTTTAAATGCAGGATTGATATTATTGAATACAAAACCGCATATTCCGCAACAGAACCATTCACTATCAGTGTACGCTACTCCACCTTCTATCATTATAGCAATACCACGAACCAATGCTCTGGCAATCTTCTGCCTTGCGCTGGTATATATTCGGCTAAGAGTAGGACGTGATACCCTCATTGAAACAGAAGCCTCCAGTTGGGTCTTCATCTCATAATCACATAGCCGTATCGCTTCATACTCCTCAAGATGCAAGAATATGGTATCCTTGCGACAAGTGTTTGAAGCTATCGGTTTAAAACCTGCAACAGAAGGTATATTATTGACTCTACGGATATTTTTGGGACGTGGTGACATTAAATATTTATTGTTTTCAGCCACAAAGATAATGGACAAATGTTCATAACAATACAGTAAACTCATTTTTAACACAACAGATAAAAACTTTGATTTATATTCCTATGGAATGCTGCTGTGAAAAGTGGACCTGCAAGGATTGTGAATGCAAGTCAGACTGTTCGGTGTAAGGGGAGAATACTGTGGAAGAAGATGCTAAAGTCTTTTGTTTGCTTTATTCCGGAATCACTCATCCTGATTAACGGACCGGTATAGATGGTTAAAGGCCAAGACAGCTTCCAATACACCCTCTATATCCACTTCATTCCTGTTTATCGCCAGAAAACTACGATACATATCCTTGGTACGGTAACGGATGACAAGAGATTTGGGCCGGTTGTTTCTAATATATGTCTTTTCCAACCCTATTATATTCAGTAAAGGGATGGATCTGGGTTTCAAGAATTTTGTTGTCACTGTAAAACTTTCAGGAGTGACGGTGTAGGTACGTGAATGGCTTATTAAAAGAATGGCAAGATAAGGTATCCATATAATGCCACATGTAACGACCAAATCATACCTTTCTTTCATCATCAGGAGTATAAACGAACCTGACACCGTAATCCCGACCATAAGCCATAACCACCAAGGGCAACGGGTTCTGAATTCATATTTTTCCATTTTTCTCCATATTTGACTATAGCGTAAAAGTAATAATCCCCAAGTTGGAAAGCAAATATCAAATAGACTAACCAAAAGCGTCCTCTTTTTTCCGTTTATCTTCCAGTACTTTCCGATCATGAAGTTCTTTCCATCTCTCCATGATTTCCAGTTCGTTCATTTCAATATATCTCTTGCCTTTTCTGGTAAGCATTGCGTTATGGTCGTTGTCAATCTTAACGATACCATTGGCTTCAAGCATGACGATTGTGGTCTTGACGGAAGTGTAATAGACATCCTCTTTTTTCAAATAATGCCCCACCAATGGAATCTCATACTCAATACTACATTTATCAAGGATTCTATCAACACACCAATCCATTGAATGCGGCAGTCCATCATTCAGTTCAAACAATACGGCAATAATATAATCGGAAAAATCGGGTTTCATAAGTCCTTCAAAGTTGGTTGGCAATGGATGCAAATATAATGGTATATGTAACATAAACAACAATTTACTGAATATATTTTTACTGGTTATAGAATTACTAAGGTATCAGTTATCATTCACCCATCAAATTATTCCTTTCTTCCCACCCTCAAGAGAGAGAAGGGGGGAAAGGGGAAAGCGGAACCTCTAAAACCTGTTTTTTTACTGATTTTGGAATGGATGAAATTGAAAAAAGTTATAAAAAATAGGCTTTTCCACCCCCTTTTCCCCCTTTGAGGCAGGGAAAGAAAAGTAATCCAATCACAGAACCAATCATCCAAATTATAATCTCTTTGACTTTTAGGGATAAGAAAGATACGCCCCCATATTTCCTATTATAATCAACCGACAACAACTATCAATCGCCAATAAAAAATGATTGGATGATACCTTACCCTATACCATTCCACCAACAACATCATAGATATCAATCAATGACCGGAATGATAAAAGTTCTCCGGTCATTTTTGTCTTAATATTCCAAACCCAATGTATATCATGTTTTCCTGGTATAGAAAATGATATGATACGGCCGGGATTTTGTGGTGACTGATAACTGAACTCTACTGTAACTCTTTCACATTGTCTTACTCTCCATTCTTTTTTGATCAGGGATAAGTCAGAGACAGAAGTAGATACGAAGTATGAGTATAATACATAACCGTAGGATGGAATAATTTATCTACATAAATGCTTATTCTTTAAGCTTTTGTACATCATTTGCACACTTTTTTATTCCACCTTGTCTTTCAGTTATGTCATACATTCCACTACGTTCCATACTTCCGTCTCCGACCAACCCGAAGAAAGAAAAAAAGAGAACCAGGCATTACCACAGTTCTCCTTTTATCTTATTCATCCACTACTTCAAACTCATAGAAGGAATACCAAACATCTTCATCATCCTGTTCTTCCATATATTCATCCAAAGCTTCTTCTATGGCATTCTTATCAGGTCTTACTTTTTTCCCGATTATCTCTGAAACATAGTCGGCTGCTTCTTCGATGGTTGTAAAATACTCCGAATCATCATCGTAAGAATCCAGGTAATATCTCTCAGGAAAATACTCACCGCTTGCATCATTGGTATAATACACTCCACATCCGGGCTCTTCTTCACGATAATACACACCCCACGGACAGAATTTCGGTTTCTCGGTTGAGATGAAAGACAATGACACCGATAGTTTATTACAGGAAATCGAAGAATATTACGAAGGCTTCGCCCCTGACTATGAAGCCTGCCTATGGATTGGCAAGAACGGCGCACCTTACCGAATCAAAGACATCGTGAACGATATGGAGCAGGCAGAAGCCATGATAGAAAAACTTTATGAGACATTAAAAACGACCATGCAATGAAAACGAAAACCCTCTACACACGAGACGCCGAAAAGGCAGGAATAAGCCGTTCCCCAAACTTTCACCGTACGGGGGTTACAACGTCTCGAGCGAACCCGACATTTACTACAACATGGCTCATTAAATGATATTCATTATGAAAAGAACAAGTTACAGGAAAGATTTTCAGAGTTGGAAAGGTATGGTGGCTCTAAAATTACTCTGTTGCAATATAGTCGCAGGCCGTTTTGATTGGAAGAAGTACGCTGCTATGACAGAGGGCGGGTTGGCAATGAAATTATTCAAGGAGTGGTGTATAGTGTTTAAAATTCTTACATTCAACAATATGTCTTTTCCTGAATTTTTGCAAATTCTTTGGAAAAACCAACCGCCATACAATAAATCTTCGTAACTTTAACCTCTGAAAACATAATGATAATCGCTTAGAATGTCAGTTGAATACTACAAATATATTGCTTTTATTATTATATTGCTGATTTTCAAATGAATAAATTTAATCTTTATTACCGACTCACATTATATTTACAGAATTAGAAGCAACGGAATATGGCACAGACTTTTTATACCAAATGGCAATCTTCTGTCCTTGCAGACGCAGAAGCTTATGTTTCAGATGAATACAGCAATTTTCAAACGGCATTGTTGCGTGAAATATCCAGATATGCAGAAGCCGTGGGTGCAGTGGTCGTATCCGAGAATAAGGGGCATTACTATACAAGTTGCTTCATTGAACGTAACGGTAAGTTCGTATACCTGAATCATTCCGCAGATATGCGGATGGATGATGGGATAAGGATAGAACTCGGTTCGTTCATGATACGGACTGCCCGGCACGCAAAGGATTATACCGGTGGAAGCAATCAATATTGTGATATGCCGCAGTTACAGTCAATGATTGACAAACTATTGTCGTAATGATAACATATAGCCCGTAGCGGAATGGAAAACCGGTAGGGACTATAAGAATGCGGAGCGATTTCACTTACTTGACTATGACACTTTTGTCTTCCAGTTATGTCATACATTCCACTTACGTTTCACACTCTTGTCTCCGACCAACCCGAAGAAAAAAAAGAAACCGAGTATTACCCCGGTTTCTCTTCCTTATTTGGCTATAACAGATTGGGTTCTGTCTCTTCCCTGTTCTGATAGCAATGGATGTCCAGATTTTCTGTAACCATCCATTGGCAACTATTAAGTCTGAATCCGTATTTCTCCTCGATGGTTAAGAGAAAATCTTCAAAGTCCTCATATTCCTCTGATTCTCTCAGTTCTTCGTCCGTCAGCTTTATGATATTCAGGCAGCCGACAAAAAAGTCTAGAATCAATACATACTTGGGTTCCATAATTTCAATCCTCTTTTAAGTTATACCTTTTAATCAGTTTATATACCGTTGATTTGGAGAAGCAGCATCCTTGGGAAGTAACGAATCCCTCCCTGTTCAGAATATCAGCCATCTCCTTCAGGGTATGGTTCTCCTTGATTAATGTACGGAGCATTGCGACAGCCCTCGTATTATTAGGGTTATTGTCCGCTTTCCGCTGACAAGTCCTGATGCTGTTTTGGATGGCTTGTTCATGTCTCTTCATCAAGTGTTCCGGATTGCCAAGTCTGAATCCTCTTGCTTTCTTGGCCTGCAATGATGCTTTCGTCCTAGCTGCTATCAATTCAGCTTCGTATTGTGAGATTGCGGACAGGATATGCAGCATCATCTTGTTTGCTTGTGGGAAATCGCAAAATACTATATCCACATCACTTTCTAACAGGTTGGACAGAAATGAAACCGACCTTGCCAGTCTATCCAGTTTTGCTACAATCAACGTTGCTCCATCTTTTCTACATAGGGTCAACGCTTCCTTAAGTTTGGGTCTGTCCTTTTTCCGGCCCGATTCAATTTCGATATATTCAGCAACCGGAGTTTTTCCACAGAGGTATTTCTGTATTATCTCCCTCTGTGCGTCAAGTCCCAGTCCTGAGTATCCTTGTTTTTGTGTGCTTACCCGAAGATAAGCCACATATTGGTTTTCATTCTTCATCGTCTTTTTTTAAATAGTTTTAACAGTGGTTCCACAGGCTGGATGTTCGTCTAATCTATGGAACCATTCACGTTGATTCATAAAAAAGGCTTTCCATGAGATTTCGAGTTCCTATAAAATCTACTCCCTCACAGAAAGCCTGTTGTCACATTTCCCGATTTTTCAGAGAACCGCTAATACCTTATAATATTATATGTTTCAGCAATCCTCTTTTCATAATCATCGGTTTTCTCTACAAGTTCATCCACCTCGGAAACAAGCATGTCAAAGTAGATGTCTTCCCTCTTATCCCTGATTTCTCCATCCTCACCAATCAGACAGACTTCAAACAGGTCCGTAGCTTCATTCAAGACTATCTGAACTTTTCCGGTGTGCTTGAATCCGTTGACCTTGAATTCAATACCACACTTTATCACTTTCACAGTCTCAATCTCAACTCCCCAGGACATAAGGACGGGGAGATCGGATTTCAGGATTGACCAGATATACCTGGCCAGTTCCAAATCGTAGTTCTTATCTCCTTCCATAATCCAAGGTCTTTTCATTCATATCTTCTTCATCATCATACCAGAACATCCGATAATCCTCACATATCTTTCTATAATCCTCCAGTCCGAAATGAGGAAAATTGGTGGAATACATGTCATGAAGGTCTTCAGGGGTTAATGTCGGGTCATGGTTCAGCATATCGTAAACCTCGTCCTCAAACTCATAGGGGCTGAAATATGAATCAGTCAGTACATGAGGATATACATCAGTACAATCCTCTATGATATGCTCTACAAACAGCAGGCATTTCAGCAGGTCTTTCTTTATTGTTATCTCCTCGTCAGAATGGGCATTGTAGTAACCGCATGAGACGTTGATGCAGGAGACCCCAAGTCCGTTTTCTTTCAAAGCCAGAACATCGGTCATCAAGCCGTTCTCCTCCCTGTACCCCCATTTTTCAGGTTCAAGGGCTTCTATGAACTTTTCGGAACACAAGTCAGAATATCCGATACTTGTAATCAGGTCCGAATTACCTTTCCGGTCAGGCTGGATAACGAACCTCACGTCATCGAAGAAGGACATCACCGCTTCAGAACTTCCCCTGCATCCGGTCTCCTCCTCTCTGAAAAACACTACTTTAATAGAATCATACTTCTTCAGGCATTCAAGGCAGATGAACACTCCGTTCTTGTCATCGGCTCCCAAATTCTCAAACCTCTTGTTCTTGGGCGAATAACCGAATATAATATCTCTGGTCTCCAACGCCTTGAAATCCTTTGAATGCTTGCAGTATGAAACCTGGTCGATATGGCTCACCAGACAGGGATACGTCTCAGCTTCTCCCTTTACTACATACAGGTTCCCGAATTTATCCTTTGACACGGATATGTTTCCGGGAAGTTGTTTTATATAGGAACAGAGGAACTTTACCATCTTCTGCTCCTTTCCGCTGGGGCTGTAGATACTATACAGCTTCTTCAATAATTGTATATTCATGATTCATTTCTTTTTTAAGTTTATAACCATACGGGAGATTGGTACTCGGATTTACTGTATCAAATACATCCTCACCGAACTCCCATACATCTTCATTCTCAATCAATCCATCCAAAGTGTCTATACCAATGGATTTCTCTTCATATACTCCTTCCGAGTCATTCCAGATATTGATCCGGGTTATATCATCAAGGTTCTCATACCATGCTTCATCATACTCGGAATAATACCAGTTCTTCCGCTTGAACTCATTTTCCGCTTTCTCCATACATTCCTTGCAGCAATAATGCTCTTCTGTCACCTCGGAGTATTCCGCATTATCTTTCAGCAGGTTCTCTCCACAATTGTCACAGCATACACAATCGTTTTCATGGTGATATTCATTCTTTGATTCAATCCATACAAAATCATCCAGGTTGTCTGAATCCACCCAGATTTCTATTCCATTCCGATAACAGAGCCTTGTATCATCGCAATAGTATTGGTGGTAAGCATCCCATTCCCCATCATCTTCATCATCATCCCCGTAAAGATTAAGGTCTGTTGTATCAAGGTTGTATGAGGTCCCGGAGTTCTCGTAGTTATAGGCCTTGTTCTGATTATAACTATACCATTTGAAAGAATCCTGATAGGAAAGCGTGTCTTCCAGTTCCAGTTCACAATCTATTTCAAATTTTCTGTCAGACAACGAGTTGCCACAAACATCCACAAAGGAATTTGCATCATGACAGGAAGCACCGATCACCTTGTAGCCGTCAATATAATCTTCCTGAATAAGTTTATCCACAAGCAGGCGTTTCAATACATCATCACCTTCCGAGGAATACTGCCTTTCAAGCAGCCTCCATTTCTTGCCGTCCTGATCCGTAACATCGGTAAAAAGAATGGCTCTGGCTACAATCAGCCCCGTCTTGTCTATTATGTATGCAGCCTTGGCTTTTACCGAATCATGATAGAACGAAGTCCTGTTCTCATCCACCATGCATGAACCGAAACTCCCTTTACAATAGTTACTGTCATAGATTTTCCCAAAATCATTGTTGACATGAAGTTCCATATCAGGTGATTTCCCATGAGTATAAGTACACCATTGCTGAGTGAAAACATCTCCTGCAATCCAGTTTACGACACAGGGAGAAATAAGTTTCCCTATCCCTGTTTCAAGTATAAGCTCCCTCATGAACTTTCCGGCCCTCATCTTGAAGACTCGGTTACGTTCAATGTTGACATAGCGGACTGAACTTTTATCCAGATCCTCACATACACCCTTGCTTTCGTCAGTCTGATATCGGGAGGAATAATATGTCTTGCCTATCAGTTCCACCCTATAAGGCAGCTTTTCATCATTCTCTCCTGATTTCAAGACGGCTTCAACCACTCTTTTCTGTAGGTCAGCCATATCATATATATGCAGCAGAGTATAGTCGTTATGTTCCCTGCAATATCTGAGCAATGCAGGATTTTTCAGGTGGCTCAGCAATATCTTGTTCTTTCTTACCGCCACACCATTTTCTCTCTTCTCAAGTCCGAAACGGGCCTTGAATTCTTCATAACCGTAAAAATTATAGTATAACATAGTCTTCTGAATTTTAAATTGTCGGTAAATAAAAAAGGAGGGATACTTCCTTTTTATCGGAAATATCCCTCCCCGGAATATTAGTTCGGTATGTCTCAACCGTTTCAGATAAATGGTATCGTCTCGTCCTCCAGAACTCCTGATTCCACTATCTTCTTACATGTCTCATGGGAAGCCCTGTTCCTCAGGTCATATCCGTAACCTTCACTTCCCATAATCTTAATCACTTCAACCATACTTCTGAATAAAGTCTGTTGCAGGGTCCTGTGGAATGTAGTCACCGCTGAAGCGAACCTTTTCTCATTCCACCCATAATCGTTCAGGGCATGTTCAAGTTCTTTTGCAGCCTTGAATTCCCTGCTGTTTTCCAGTTCATGTCTTTCCATAATATTCATTATTGTTTATATATTATTCCTATTGCAATGATTTAGAATAAGCACCTTTCTTACATTCATCTATACGTGACTGACATTCATCCGTCACTTCCTTTAGAATCTCAGCACATCTTTTATCAGAACAGCCTTGCAGCAATCTGTCTATGTATGTCATAATATCATTCACCTCCATATCATATATCTGTCAAAGGGTTCAACAAAAAAGGGAGAAAGACCATGTTTGTTATTTCAGATCTTTCCCCCTTGTGAGTTAATTTCTTTTCAAGTCTAACTCAAAAACCATCCATAGTTCTCAGCATCCTCACCGTTTAAAGCTTTTTGGATACCTACAGAAAAATCAGTACAGTTCTGATTGCGCTCCAGGAACTTGTCTATGTAGGATTGTTTGGCGGCGTCATTAAGAAGCTGCATCAAATCCCAACAAGTGATATTCTCTCTGCCACACAATCCGAAATTTGGATTCTCTATATAGCCTTTCGTAGCCGCATTGACATTGGAATCACCTAAGATTACCTTCGGCAGTTCTCTGAGTTGTGAAGCAGGCAAGGCTTGATACAATCTCAATCTGCCTATTATCTGACAGAACTGTTCCTGTGAAATCTTTGTTCTTCCCAGGTTTTCAAGAAGTCTCAAATTCTGTTCAGGGTTAAAATCCTGAAATAATCTGAGTGCTGAACTGTATATATCAGCGTCACTCATCACTTCCAGTCTTCCGGTCAAGCCATCATTTGTCAGCATCAGATTTGAACACACACGAACCCTCCACCCGATAAAGATCTTGAATTTCTCGGGTGATTTTCGGGCGTATAAGTTTTCCTCGTTCAGGCTTCTTACACCTCCGATACATAGATGTACTTCCTCGCCGTTCATCATTCTGCTCATGGAACGGATATGAAAACAGAAAGCCATACGTTGATAATAGATGGTCTCGTCCTCCGGTCTAAGCTCTTCTTTCCTTTTTGTCAATGCTCCCGGAACCCTGCCCAGGATTTTATGTGATACTCTGATTTCCGTGTTACCAAAGTTCTCTCCGGTAAAATATACTTTCGCGGCATCCTCTACCTGGTGGATAAATTTCTGGTGGCTGATTGTTAGCTGGTTGTCTCCGAAGCTGGGTACAATACAGTTCCTTTCAAGTTCTTCAAGTGTAATACCCGAAGTGTTACTCTCAATAAAATTAGGATGCTCTTTCTGCTCTTCCGATACGATTACAGCATCTTCGATAAATTCAGGTTTAAGCATACCCATTCCGCCCATCATTCCGATTGTTCTTGGAATGACAGTAAGTTCATTAGTCATTGTTTCCATACTCTTGTTATTTTTTAGTCGGTTAATAAAATGCGGTGAAACAAAAAAAAGCCAAGAGGTGTCATTTCTTTGCTTTTATGAATATACCTCTTAGCTTCTTTATCCCTTTGAGTATTGAAGTTGCTACCTCCAATACCGTTATTATTACGTCTGCTTTCTTGTCATAATCCATTCATCAGACGTACTATCAGTTTTCAGTCGCAGCATCAACGGCCTTGACTTCACCCGTGGCAATCTTCTTTTTCCCGAATTTGCCACTATACTTCTCCGCAAGCTCGATTAATACGGAACCTGCCACGATAATCTCGGCCACATAAGCTGCGACCTTCAATCCTTTAATTAAATTTCCCATGTCTCTTAGTTGTTTTAAATTGTTAGTTATTATTTCTCTTATATACTTTTCTCATATATAAGGCTTTGAGGGGAAATCAAGGAAGGGGGGGGGAAGAAAAAAATAGACCGGTCTTTCGACTGGTTGTGACAGTTGAACCGTTATAAATAGCTCCTCGCATTTACTTGGCCTGTCATGCGGCATACATTCTTTCGTGGGGAACTTTATGTCTTGTCCACATACTGGAATTGCTACGCATCATCGAATCTCCATCTTATCCATCGTCTGAAAATAAGAGTGACCCGGTAATTGTTTTTATCATTAATGCTTGAAGCTGACGCACCTTATCTTAATGGTGCTGAATTATACTCCAAGCCATTTTCTCATATATAAGGATTTGAGGGCTTTGGAAATGGAGAGATTTTTTGTAAATTTGGTACTCTGAATCTTTTTGTTTACCTTTGTAGTAACCAATATATTAGACCATTATGAATAGCAACAATAAGAATCAGATAATTCGTTTTGACTGGGCGATGAAACGTCTGCTCAGGAACAAGGCAAACTTCAGTGTCCTTGAAGGTCTGCTCACTACGTTATTGGGTGAGAAGATTATTATCCAGCGACTCCTAGAAAGTGAAAGCAATCAGGAGGATGAGTATGACAAGTATAACCGTGTCGATATGCTTGCCGAGAACTCCAAGGGTGAACTGGTGCTGATAGAGGTGCAGAACAATAATGAGTATGCCTACTTCCAGCGTATGTTGTTCGGTACTTCGAAGCTGGTGACTGAATATATCAATAGGGGAGAAAGCTATGACAAGGTTCGTAAGGTATATAGCGTTAATATCGTCTATTTCTCTCTGGGACATGGAACTGATTTTGTTTATCATGGAAAGACTGAATTCAGAGGCATCCACACCAACGATCTCCTTGAACTCACTCCATTCCAGAAGCAGACATTCAAGGTGGATACGGTAAGTCAGCTATATCCTGAATATTATATCCTGAAGGTGAACGGTTTTAATCAGGTAGCGAAAAGTCCTCTGGAAGAATGGATCTATTATCTTAACACTGGAGAAATACCTTCCACTGCCACAGCTCCCGGTCTTGAAGAGGCCCGTGAGAGATTGAAACTGGATAGTATGACCAAGGATGAGCTTGCTGCCTATTACCGTCACTTGGATAATATTGTAATCCTTCGTGATAACATCAATACTGAACGTGAGGAGGGCAGGGCGGAAGGTCTTGAAGAAGGATTAAATAAGGGAAGAGAAGAAGGAGAGAAACAAAAAGCTATAGAAGTAGCCCGTTATTTAAAATCATCCGGCACTTCAATAGAGTTGATTATCGGAGCAACCGGATTGACCAAAGAAGAGATTGAAGAACTATAATAGCGAGAGGGGGGATCCTACTCCCCCTTAGTTAATTGGGCAGTTATAAATCTTTCCTTGAGGCAGTTGTTTTTTGTTTCTTACGTTCCTCTCTCATTTTTTCATATTTTTTTCGTTGTTCTTCTCTTTTATGTGTACATGAGCTATTAATTTCTTTTGATGTTATTATTGCGTTTAAAATAGGGTCATGCGTCCACAATTTTTTAGCAGCGTTTACAAGCTTGGTATTGCCTTCTGTATATTTTGTAGAACAACTAAATTGAAAAATTTTAATAATCTCATCCCGAAATTTAGAAAAATCCCTATTAAAATAGTTCTTATTAAAATATTTACTTTTCCATAAGACTAAAGCAAATCCTACCACATTCAGTGAATTGTCGGACGCTTTCAATTTAGAGACAGTCTCTTTTATTATTAGTGGCAAATGAACATTTGTAAATGTTTCAAGTTCCTCATTAGTAACTTCCTTATTGAAGAAAACAGACATAGCTTTACTTACTTCTGATACATTCAATAGGAAAGCAAATGGAATATCTCTGCCACGACCTGTTATCCTCCGGTATTCGTCATATCTTTTTTGAACATATTGACCCAAACCTTGTTCTTTTAGCTGAGCAAGTATATGTTTGTATTCATCCATGTTTAAAAAGTCACTATTTATCATTTCAAAAAAACATTCCCAATTTTTATTGTTCAGCCAATAGTAATAAAAAAAGCATATTTCTATATTACTATTATTATCAATATCTATCCTTGCAAATATATTCAGTTGTCTTTCCATTAACACTTTGTTCAGCCATTGGTTGTAATGATCCTTAAACGAATTTGTAATCCAGACAAAGAACACCCAAACAATTCTACGTAGAGATAAAGGGAAAAATGAATTTAGATCCATTCTATCGGTAATGTGATATTTTACATATTCTTTCCACTGTAATTTACTTCCTTGAAATTCCATATCTATGTATTTTTGAATTCTATCATCATATTTATTTATAAACCATTCATAGAAATGAAGATCAGATTTCGATTCTTCATATTTATTAGCCATTAATTTTTTTTCTTTTTGGAAAAATAATTCAGGGAATAAACTCTCAAAAATTTTTTCTATTGAAATTATATCTATAAAGACATATATAACATAGATTATAAAAGCATAAAAATCTTCATCAGATGATTTGAATGTATTTTTCGGAAATTTGGTATAATTATCTGTCAATTTGGTGAATTCGGCTTGAATGACTGCCTTTGGCAAGATATTTTTCAAGTCATTTGGTAATGAATCAAGAAAACATGAAAAACGCCATGTTAATTCTTCATCTTTACTTGGCTCAAAATGGTCATAAGTATATACTTCCGCAAAAGTTCCTAAAAGATCTCTGACAACTTCTCTTTTTAATGCAGGTTTAATAAATGTCTCTTTTAATTCTGGTGCAAAAAACAGTTCCGTTATCTCATTGCAACGTTGTAAGAAGGATATAAGTTCATCTCTAGTATAAACTTTGTTTTCTATGGTATATTCATTCCAATGTAAATCGTAATCTTCAATATTTATGTAAGGATAACCTAATATATCTTTAACGATTTGCTCAATAACTTCTTGTTTCTCCATTTTTATATTAAATTATTATTGGTTAAAAGTCTTTTAATAACGCCCTAATATTCTGGTAACTATTCAGCGAATATAAAAAAGCGAAATACTGAAAGGCTGCTACAAAAACATAACAAACGGATTTCGCCCCTAAAGCAGACAATTTAGAAAAAATATTGCCACACTTAACTCATAAACTACTGCAAATCAGCAACAATAAATTACTGAATACTAACCATCCCCGATTACTGCTTTAAATATATAAAAAAATTATATTACGCTATACTTTTTACATACTCAAAAAGCTGTTTTAGCTGTGCCGAGTTCATTTTTTCCATACTTTCTATGATTCCCGACTTATATTGATGCGTGTTCCATTTCTCCATTTGCATTTTCTGTGTCTCGTCAGCAACTTCAATGTAAGGTTTCATAGTGGCATAATCCGAATGACCTGTTGCTGACATTACGACACTGGCAGGAATACCAAGAGCCAACGAACAACATACAAAAGTTCTTCTTGCATCATGGCAGCTGATCTGTTCCCAAAACTTATAGGTATCCTCATGTCTGGTATTACCCTTGAAATAAACCTGGGATATTTCACGATCCAGCCCGGCAAGTTTGGCTGCTTCTTTCAGGTAGTCATTTAATTTCTGATTGCTTGGCACTGGAAAAATTGTATCACCTTTATACCATGAATATTTTTCAATGATCTGTTGGGCGTGTTCATTCAGAGCGATATGCAGTTTGTCATCGGTCTTTTCAGTACAGAAATCCAGACACCCATCCACCAAGTTAACTGGTTTGAGTGCGGCCAGGTCTGAATATCGTAAAGAAGTGAAGGCCATGAAGCAGAACATATCCCTTGCTTTTGACAGGTATTCTTTCTCCTTGGGAAATTCATAGTGGAAGAAGTGCATCAGTTCCTTATATTTTAGAAAGGTTACGGTTCGAGGTATTACTTTCAGCCTGAGTTTGAATTCTAATACGCCAGAATTTATTGTATATCCATGCCTTGAAACCCACCGTAGGAATGATTTCAATATCCTGATTTGTTTCTGTATGGTACGGTTACAATAGTCATTCTTTATATACCATCCGACAAGCTCCTGAACTTTTAACTGATCTAGAGTTTCAAGTGTAATATTGGGGTCACAACTGCTTAACTGAGTCCACATCTGGTCATATTTCTCATGGATCTTATCACCCCAATTACCTTCTTGTGGTCGAAGCAGCAAGAACTCGGAAAATATATCCTTCAACGTTTTCATCTTATCTTCATCCACCGTTTCTTGTTTTACCCTACCCAATTTCTCATTCACCAGCTCTTTCAAGTCAGTTGTCGTTGGTATTTTGGAATGAAGGTCATATTTGGCAAACACTTCCTCGATACAAACCAGAAAACTACGGATTGCATTGTTAATCTCACGGGCATAAACAATCTTCCCACCGATTTTATGGGTCGTATTGCTTTTTACCAGTTGTTTGCCACTATCCCATTTTAGAGGATCGATAGTATAACCGACAGAGAAACCGACCTCATTCTTCTTGCTGTTCCATCTTACCCGGATCATTACCTGCCCGTTCTTCATTACATAGGCTCTTGTACTAAAATTTGTCTTTTTCATACGTTTTACTTAATTTTACCGCGAATCTAAAGAGAAGATTTTAAAGGAAAAATAGGCTGACATTACATGAATATACATGATAGTACAAACTACTTTCCCTTGTTCTATCCACCTAATTTCAAGAGCGAAGATACGAAGACTAATCAGGGGGAGTAACACCCTTTAACTACTCCCCCGATTTACGAGAGTATATAATATTGGTTGAAGTTATAAAGTTGATGAGATTTTATTATAATGTTGATTACTAACATTTTGTGGCTTCTTTAAAAATCAGACAATATCATTCAGAGACTCCCGTACGCACCGCGAAAGTAAATAATAAATTAAAGCAAAGCTCTGAAATTCAAGGATTTCAGAGTTTTTTTTGTTTTCTGTATCGGCAAGAATAACGATTAAAAAAAAATCATGCGTGGGATTATTCGTGGGATTTCTGCCAGTCTTACTATACTCATCTGATGAACTTGAACTTTCTTGCGGTATAATCGGGAATTCGGGTACAAATATCCGTAAATCATATACACCTTCGCTTGTGCTATCGCGGTACCTTTGTCATCAGAAGTTTAACAAGAAAAATAGAGTAATATAGCGTATGGCAAAAACAATTTTAGGAGTTCTGTCACTGCTTGTCATAATGTCGTGCAGTATTCCCGTAAAGGAGAACACCGTTCAACCCAATATAATGGAAACGAACAAGAAAAATCTCGGAAATCTGTTGGCGCTCTATCCCAAGCCGATGACGGTTGTTGGGGCGGAGGTTGAAGGGAAAGTAAACTGGCTAGTGGTAGGGCATACGGGTGTTATTGGACATGAGCGGATACTCATCAGCATGAGTAAAAGCCATTACACTAATCAAGGGATAAAGGACTCAAAACGACTTTCCGTCAATCTAGTGAGTCGTGAAATATTGCCGAAAGCTGACTATGTGGGAAGTGTAAGCGGTGCGACGGTCGATAAGTCGGAGGTGTTTGCCTACCATATTGGCGAAAACGGTACCCCCGTTATAGACGCATCACCCCTCACCATGGAGTGTGAGGTGGTAGACATCTATGAAACTGAAGGTTTCGACAATTTCATTTGTGCGATAGTCAATACATACGCTGCTCCTGAAGTGCTTGATAATAACGGGAAACTTGACTATACGAAGCTGAAACCCGTATTGTTTGAATTTCCGACCTATTCCTACCTTGCCACGGGAGAGATTATCGGCAAATGCCTGAATCTGGATAAGCAGCCGGGTATGTGCGCCAAAGAGCCGATGAGTGCTGACGGTATCGTGCGGTTGTCGAAAATCGAGGTTTATCCGCAGTATCTCGACGAGTATATGAAATACGCAACCGAAGTAGGCGAAATCTCTCTGCGTACCGAATCGGGCGTACTGACTATGTATGCGGTCGGCGAGAAGGAGAATCCCTGTAAGGTGACTATTCTCGAAACCTATGCGAGCCATGCGGCTTATGAAAAACATATTGCATCAGAACACTTTCAGAAATACAAGCAAGGAACGTTGCACATGGTCAAATCATTGGTCTTGTCTGACCAGACGCCACTTAATCCGGCTAACAAGCTCAATAACTTCATGCAATAAATAGAACGACTATGAACAAGATTTTTTTAATTTCAGTATTCAGCATTTTAACACTCAATGTTATGGCACAAGAAAAGATAGTACAGACAGCAGGACGCACCCAGTTGGGTGAGTTTGCTCCTAAATTTGCGGAACTAAACGACGATGTCCTCTTTGGCGAGGTCTGGAGCCGCACCGACAAACTCGGTCTGCGTGACCGTAGTTTGGTAACTATAACTTCTCTTATCAGTCAAGGAATCACGGATAATTCGCTCGTGTTCCACCTTCAGTCGGCAAAAAAGAACGGCATCACCCGTACGGAGATTGCTGAAATCATCACCCATATCGGATTCTATGCCGGTTGGCCCAAAGCGTGGGCAGCGTTTAATCTGGCCAAAGGCGTATGGGCAGAGGACACCGCCGGTGAAGATACCAAAGCCGCGTTCCAGCGTGAAATGATTTTCCCCATTGGAGAACCGAACACAGCATACGCACAGTACTTCATAGGTAACAGCTATCTTGCTCCCGTTTCACGTGAGCAGGTTTCCGTCTCTAACGTCACTTTCGAGCCTCGTTGCCGCAATAACTGGCACATACACCGTGCTACTAAAGGCGGTGGACAGATGCTTATCGGTGTTGCCGGTCGTGGGTGGTATCAAGAAGAAGGCAAGCCGGTAGTAGAGATTCTACCCGGTACGGTTATCCATATCCCTGCAAATGTGAAGCATTGGCACGGTGCTGCTTCTGATGGTTGGTTTGCCCATCTTGCTTTCGAAGTTCCCGGTGAGGATACTTCTAATGAATGGCTAGAGCCGGTGACGGATGAAGAATACGATAAACTTAAATAACACCACCCACACTCCCGTAATTCAAGCGATTACGGGAGTTTTTGTTTTATGGAGCTATGATTTAGTAGCTGGAGGGGACAGCATAATCCGTAATTTGGGTATAGATACCGGGGATTTATCTACACGGCATATGACGGATACCGCCTATTTTTGCATTATCATTAATTTGGTAATAAAAATTAAATAGGAGAAATTATGACTACGAACGAATTTAAAGAATATGTAAAGACGCGTCAAGCGCTTAATACGGAGGAGATACACCGTTTTATGGACGAAATGAGCAGTGAAGCCAGGCGTATCACTTTCCGGCTGAACACCGCATACTATACGCCGGACGAAGTACGTGAGTTGCTATCCGAATTGTTCGGTTATCAAGTTCCGTCATCGTTCCGGGTATTTCCGCCGTTTTATGCCGATTTCGGGAAGAATATAACAGTGGGCGAAGGCGTATTTATTAATGCCTGCTGTCATTTTCAAGACCATGGTGGTGTGATAATCGGCGACGGATGCCAAATTGGGCATAATGTAGTCTTTGCAACGCTCAATCATGGTTTGCCTCCGGCTGAACGCCAAACTACCTATCCGGCACCAATTGTACTAGGCAAGAATGTCTGGGTAGGTTCTAATTCAACGATTCTTCAAGGAGTGACAATTGGTGACAATGCTGTGGTGGGAGCTGGAGCGGTCGTGACGAAAGATGTGGAAGCAAATACAATAGTAGGTGGTGTCCCCGCAAAATTGATAAAGAGAATAGAATAATAAAATTGAAAACAAGATGAAAATAATATCAAATACAGCATTTGGCGGAGAAAGACCTTTGTTCGAATTGCATGACTTACGTATGGAGAATGTAGTTATCCGTGCTGGAGAATCAGCCATCAAGGAATGCAGCAACATCGAAGCTGTTGATTGTCGGTTCGAAGGAAATTATCCCTTCTGGCATGTTCACGGATTTGTTATCGACCGTTGTTTTTTCGATGTCGGCGGGCGTTCGGCACTGTGGTATTCCGACCATCTGAAAATGACTGATACGCGTATCGATGCACCCAAAATGTTTCGCGAGATGCATGACATCGAAATAGAGAATGTAGAGATAAACGATGCCAATGAGGTGTTCTGGCGTTGTAAAAATCTGAATATCAAAAATCTGAAACTGCATGGAGGAACTTATCCGTTCATGTTCAGCAGCGACATCCGCATAGACGGATTGGAAAGCGACAGCAAGTACGTTTTCCAGTATGTGAAGAATGTGGAGTTGCGCAATGCCAAAATCACTACGAAGGATGCCTTCTGGGAGGTGGAGAATGTGACAATCTACGATTCTGAACTCAACGGCGAATATCTCGGCTGGCATTCGCACAATCTCCGGTTGGTGAATTGCCATATAACCGGTGAGCAACCGCTCTGCTATGCCCACGACCTCGTACTGGAGAATTGCACCTTTGGTCCCGACTGCGACCGGGCTTTTGAATATAGTTCGGTGCAGGCAACCATCAAAGGAACAATAGGCGGGGTGAAGAATCCACGGACAGGCTGTATCACTGCCGAAAGCTATGGGGAAATCATTCTCGACGAAAATATAAAGGCGCCTGCCGATTGTGAGTTGAGGCTTTGGGATGGTAACTGGATTTATAAATTATGAAATACGATTTCGATACAATCATCTCGCGTCGCGGGACGAATTCTTATAAATGGGATACTCCCGAAGAGGAGAATGTACTGCCCATGTGGGTGGCGGATATGGATTTTCGTACAGCACCCGCTATTATCGATGCCTTACAAAAGCGGGTGGCGCACGGTATTTTCGGTTATACAAAAGTACCCGAAGCCTATTATGATGCGGTTGTCCGGTGGTTCGATGACCGGCATCGCTGGCAGGTTGATTCCCGGTGGATTATCTATACGAGTGGTGTCGTGCCGGCTCTGTCAGCCATTATCAAAGCCTTGGCCATGCCGGGTGATAAAGTCATCGTTCAGACTCCTGCCTATAATTGTTTCTACTCATCTATCCGTAATGACGGATGCGAGTTGTTTGCCAATAATCTCGTTTATCAGGATGGCCGCTACGTAATCGACTTTGCCGATCTTGAAAGGAAAGCTTCCGATCCGAAAGCAAAAATCCTGCTGCTGTGCAATCCTCACAATCCGGTCGGACGGGTCTGGACTCCGGAAGAACTGCAGCATATAGGTGATATTGGTTTACGGAATGAGGTGTTTGTCGTGGCGGATGAGATTCATTGTGAACTGACTTACGAAGGATATGACTACACACCCTTTGCCTCCTTGTCCGAACGCTTTTTGCAAAATTCCGTCACTTGCGTTTCGCTGAGTAAGGCGTTCAACCTTGCCGGGTTGCAAATCGCCAATATCATCGCAGCCGATGAAGAGGTGCGCCGCCGTATTGACAGAGCCATTAACATCAACGAGGTATGCGACGTCAATCCGTTCGGCGTAATCGCCACAATGGCAGCTTACAACGAAGGTGGGGAATGGCTCGATGCCTTGCGGAAATATCTGCGGGGGAATTACGAATACCTCTGCTGCTTTTTCAAGGAACGGTTACCACAATATCCCGTGCTGCCACTCGAAGGAACTTATTTGGTTTGGATAGACTGCCGTGCTTCCGGTATCAGCTCAGATGTTGTCGCCTTGCGTTTGCAAGAACAACAGCATCTGATGGTCAATTCCGGTACGATGTACGGTCCCGGTGGAGAGGGCTTTATCCGGCTGAATATCGCTTGTCCCCGGGCTCTGCTTGCTGATGGACTGGAACGGATGGCCCGTTTATTCTATCGTGAAGTCTTCTGATTTAAATCCGCTGTAATACCTACCGGCGAAGGCGGTGAACTTCAGGACACAATAATCGGGATCAGTCACTCCTTCGGGGTAGTACATAGTGTCGCCTTCCTGCCATATCATTTCCTTACTGGTGCTGTCCGTCAGTATCTCCATCGTGCCGCGCAGCATTACGCCCTTGAAGAAGCGTGTGTTGCAGACGTAAAGGCATGCCCGGTTATTTTTGAGAAATTGCGAAACGCGCATCGACGAGGTGTTCGTTGATAGGTAAATGTGTTTGAGCCCTTCCCTTTTGCGGGTTTGCAACATGGCCTTGATGTTGGGAAAGCCTTCGGCATCCACCGAACCGACAAAGATGGTTTTTTCCTTGTCAATCATGTTTCCTACTGTTTTTTCTGCATCTCTCATTGTTTGTTTTTTTTATGGGTTATTGTTTCAAGGGCAAAGATAGCCGGTAAGTGGAACTTTTGTACAATAAAAAAGAAGGAGGATATGTCACTTTTCACGGTTTCTCCATTTTCCGGTAGGCGAGGGGAGTATACCCTATACATTGTCGGAAACTACGTACAAAGTAGGAGACGGTTGAGAAATGGAGTTCGGAGGCTATTTCTGAAATGGGGAGGTCGGTGTAGGTGAGCAGACGCTGGGCTTCGTCTGTAACCTTGTTGAGTATGTACTGCTTGGCGTTGATGTTTATGGCCGAAGAGAGGATTTCGTTCAGATAGTTGGGAGTGATGCATAGTTTATCGGCATAGAATTGTACAGAATGCTGCTCCCGGAAGTGCTCCCCAACCAATTCGAAGAATCGGCTGAGGTGGAAGCTGCTGATATCTTTATGTGGCTCCTTACCCGTCTCCGGAGGGATAGAGGTGCGGTAGGCACGGTTGAGTAGCATGAGGACTTCGTAAAGTAAGGCGCGTAATATGCCCGTATCGTGTGGGTGGAAAGAGTCGATTTCGACCTTTATGTCGTGCAGAAGTTGGAGTATTCGTGCATAGAGCCCGTTCGGCAGTTGGAGTTTGTCTACCATTTTTCCCATTCGGAAGAACGGGAGGTGCTGCACGAATAGTGGGTCTTTGAAGAAAGAGGTCAAAAAGGTATCCTCAAAAATTAGAGCATGACCGTTGCCGATACGGTCTGTGTCCCAACTGCGCACCTCACCTGGTTTGGAGAAGAATACATCACCGGGAGCTGCCAAGTGTGTCCGGTTACCGATAGTGAATTCTCCTTCTCCTTCTGTGATGAAGGTGATGTCATAGTAGGTCAGAATATGTACTTTTCCCTGGGTCAAGAATTTCCGGGTATACTGCAAATCAACGACATCTATCAGAAGTTCGCTTCCGTACTTAGTTTTGTAGAAATTGTATCGTGGGATGGCATTTTTCATGGCTTAACATTGTATGATGGCAGTAAAGTTAGAGAAAAAGCTGCTCCGTACAATAGCGAATAGGAAAATGTTGGGTAAAGACCGGGAGTTTTGTTTATCTTTGCACCCGCAATTATCAATCGCCTTGCAACGATTGTCTGGAATTATCATATTATGAAACAGAAACGAATACCATTGGTGGGCAGACAATACCTTGTGCCCTTCATTTTGATTACCTCTCTTTTCTTTTTGTGGGGATTTGCCCATGCCATTCTGAATGTACTGAACAAGCACTTTCAAGAGATACTGGATATCACGAAGACACATTCGGCCTTTATACAGATGACGATGTATATGGGATACTTCATTATGGCCATTCCTGCAGGACTTTTCATCAGTCGCTTCGGATACCGCCGGGGTGTGGTATTCGGTCTGTTGCTCTACGGCATCGGTTCGCTGCTCTTTATCCCCGGGCAGCATTATCTGTCTTTTAATCTTTTCTTGTTTGCATTGTTCGTGATAGGCTGTGGACTGACGTTTCTTGAAACTGCCGCCAATCCTTATGCCACAGAATTGGGCGCAAAGGAAACTGCTGCCAGTCGGCTGAATTTCGCGCAATCCTTCAACGGTCTGGGATGTATCTGTGCACCGGTACTGGCTGGACTGCTGCTCTTCTCGAAGGATGGGCAGACGGGCTCGGGTAATGTCGCATTGCCCTATATCTGCATGGGGGTAATTGTGTTGCTGGTAGCGTTGGTCTTTTCAAGAATCAAGTTGCCCGAGATTGAACATAGTGTGGAGGTGGACGAAGCTGGTAATAAGGTCGGATTGTGGTCACACCGGCTTTTCATTTTCGGGCTGATAGCCTTGTTTGCCTATGAGGTCGGCGAGATTTCCATCAACAGCTTCTTCATCAACTACGTGGTGGAGCAGAATTGGATGAATGCCCGCGAAGCTTCCGTAGTGCTTTCTTTCGGTGGACTGGGATTATTTATGTTAGGACGTTTTGCCGGTAGCTGGATTATGGGACGTGTGCGTGCCGAGAAGATGTTGCTGGTTTGTGCTACGGGCACTGTGATGACTACCTTGTTGGTGTTGCTGGATGTAGGAATGGTGTCGCTTGCAGCTCTGTTGTGCGGATATGCATTTGAGGCTATTATGTTTCCCACGATTTTTGCACTTTCCTTGCGCGGGCTGGGCAACCATACCAAGAGGGCTTCCTCTTTCCTGATGATGTCTCCCGTGGGAGGCGTGGTAGGTCCGCTGTTGATGGGACTGGTGGCAGACCATACGACGATGGTGTGGGCGTTCATCGTACCGCTGGTTGCCTATTGCGTGGTGTGGGCATATGCCCGCAAGATGGTGTCCGTCTCTACCGCTTCTTCAATATAGAAGGAAGCCTGCGACTCCGGCAAGGATTATCAGTAAGATAGGGTGGAGGTTCCACTTCCACGTCACGCCGAAAGCGGCTGCAAAGATAAGTATGCTTTTGTAATCTATGAAATTTTCCTTGTTCATCAGCAATAGGGCAGCAGCAGCTATCAATGATACGGACATGGGCAGCAGTCCCGACATTGCCGCCTTGATGTATTTGTTGTCCTTGCATTTCACGAAGAAGTAAGAGATGAGCAATACCAGGATGAACGAGGGAAGACATACTGCAATGGTGGTCACGACAGCTCCCCACACGCTTTGAGTAACTGCATAGCCCACATAGGTGGCACTGTTGATGCCTATCGGACCAGGCGTCATCTGCGAGATGGCCACTACGTCCGTGAATTGTTGCAGGGTGAGCCAGTGATGGTGGTCCACCACCTCATATTGGATGAGGGACAACATGGCGTAACCGCCTCCGAAACCGAACATTCCGATTTTTAGATATACCAATATCAGCTGCCAATAAATCATATCTGTAATTTTCTCAGTTTATCTTTTAACCATAATGTATAGAGCATTCCTCCTGCAATTCCTGCAAGGACAATGTATACGGGGGATAGCCCGAATTGCCAGATGAGTATGGTGGCGATGGCTGGAAGCACCAGTTGCCAATACTTCAGCTTCAGTGCCCGTGCAGCCGAAATGCAGGGTATCACAATCAGTGCGACTACTGCCGGACGGATACCGTTAAAGATGCGTATCATCACCTGGTTGTCCTGAAAATGAGCGAAGAACATGGCTATCAGCATCATGATGACAAAAGAGGGGAGGATTGTGGCAAGTGCACACACCAGGCTACCTTTTACTTTATGCAGCTTGTAGCCGACGAATATGGATATATTGACAGCAAAAACACCGGGAAGTGACTGGGTCAACGCAAACATTTCCATGAAATCTTCTTTACTCATCCATCTCTTTTTTACGATTTCCCGTTCAATGAGAGGTATCATAGCGTATCCGCCACCGATAGTGAACATTCCTATCTTGGCAAAGGTCATAAAAAGCAGTAAATATTTCATTATTTCTCTTCGGGTGACTTTCTTTTGCAAAGAAACCCAAATTAATCAACATATACAAATTAGGGGGATAATATTTATTTATTAATATTTTATATTACAGGGCTATATTCTTAAATCTATTTAAAAGGAGAATATTCCGTCGTAAATAAGCTTTATCTTTAACACGTAATTACAAATAATATAAATGTAGATATGATACAGATAGTGCAATTACATGGTACGGATAAAAAGCTGTACGAGCTTGTAGCCCCTTTGGTTATGAGCCCGGAAGTGCTGAAACAGAACTACAATTACCCTTTCCGGACATCGGAAGAGTACGAGTGGTTTGTTGCTCTGGATAATAAACATGTTGTAGGTTTTGTGCCGGTGGAGCACAAGAAGTATGAATGTGTCATCAACAACTATTATATTAAGGAAAGGAATGTTGACACGCTAAAATTGCTTCTGGAAAAGGTACTTGAGAAGCAGGGCGAGGAGAGTAGTCTGACGGCTGTTAGCTTTGTTGAAGATAGGGATGTCTTCAGCGAGCTGGGCTTTTTGGAAGACAAGGTATGGACCCGTTATGTGAAAATGAAGAAAAACAGATAATTATGGCTACACCCAAAAATGTGTATGAACTGGCGCAAGAACGTCTTGATGTGATTTTTAGGGAATTTGACACGATATGCGTCTCTTTTTCGGGAGGAAAAGATAGTGGAGTGTTGCTGAATTTGTGCATAGACTATATCCGCCGGAACCGGCTGAACCGTAAACTGTGTGTATTCCATATGGACTATGAGATACAGTACAGCATGACCATTGATTATGTGGACCGGGTATTGGAGGCGAATAAGGATATATTGGAGGTGTATCGTGTTTGTGTGCCTTTCCGTGTAACGACTTGTACGTCGATGTACCAGAGTTACTGGCGTCCGTGGCAGGAGGATTTGGAGGACATTTGGGTAAGGAAGATGCCGAAAGGCTGCCTCACTAAAGAGACGTTTCCTTTCTACACTCCCGAAATGTGGGATTATGAGTTCCAGATGCACTTTGCCAAATGGCTGCATGAGAAGAAGGATGGAGTGCGTGCCTGCTTTCTCATAGGCATCCGTACGCAAGAGAGTTTTAACCGCTGGCGCAGCATCCATCTGAACCGGAAGTATCAGATGTACCACAATTACCGCTGGACCTCGAAGATAGGCAATGACATTTTCAATGCTTATCCCATTTATGATTGGAAGACGACGGATATCTGGACGGCCAATGGCAAATTCGGCTTTGACTATAACCATTTGTATGACCTATATTATAAAGCCGGAGTCAATATCGAACGCCAGCGTGTGGCAAGCCCTTTTCTTTGTGAGGCACAAGAGAGCCTGAAGCTGTATCGTGTCATCGACCCGAATACTTGGGGAAGAATGATAGGGCGGGTCAACGGGGTGAACTTTACCGGTATTTACGGAGGGACGCGTGCTATGGGGTGGCAGACGGTCCGACTGCCCGAAGGGTATACGTGGAAAGGCTTTATGCAGTTCCTGCTTTCCACCTTGCCGGAAGAGACCCGGAGGAACTACTTGAAAAAGCTTACCGTCAGCATTGAATTCTGGCGTACAAAAGGGGGGTGTCTGGCTGACGAGACCATCCAGAAGCTGAGGGATGCAGGAGTGTCCATTGAAGTGATAAATATCACGAATTACAAGACAAACAAGAAGCCGGTGCGCATGGATTATCTGGATGATATTGACATCGCGGAATTCCGGGAAATTCCCACTTATAAGCGGATGTGCATATGCATCCTGAAGAATGACCATGCCTGCAAGTACATGGGTTTTGCCTTGAACAAGGAAGAGGCATACAAAAGAGACAAGATAATGGAACAATTCAAAAATATGATGTTATGAGCGTAGATAAAAGTCCGGTATATAACGTAAGGGCAATTCCAATAGAGAAAATACAAGCAAACGATTACAATCCGAATGTAGTGGCACCGCCCGAAATGAAGCTTCTGGAGCTTTCCATCTGGGAAGATGGTTTCACCATGCCTTGTGTCTGTTACTATGATGAGGAAGAGGATAACTACATCCTGGTGGACGGTTACCACCGTTATCAGGTGTTGAAGACATCCAAAAGAATTTATCAGCGCGAAAACGGGTTGCTTCCCGTGGTCGTGATTGACAAGGAACTTTCCAACCGTATGGCGTCCACTATCCGTCATAATCGTGCCCGTGGTACGCATAATATCGAGTTGATGTGCCATATTGTTGCGGAATTGGACAGAGCCGGTATGTCTGATGAATGGATAATGAAGAATATCGGAATGGATCGCGACGAAGTGTTGCGTTTAAAGCAAATTTCGGGTCTGGCAGACTTGTTTGCGAACAAGAACTTCAGCATTCCGGATAAGAAAGAAGAGTATGTGGCGGATAAATAAATGAATATTTCAGGGGTGGATTTTTTAATCTGCCTCTTTATATTCATTAACAAGTGAAATATTTCGTTGCAAACTTGCATAATTTAGTCAAATCGCCTACATTTGTCAGCATCAAAACAAACAGAATAGGTCCTATGTGCTTTAAGGCACTATAAAAAACATTACATGAAGAAAATTTTGGTTAGTGGCGGTGCTGGTTTTATAGGTTCTCATCTTTGTACCCGATTGATAAACGACGGGCATCAGGTGATTTGTCTGGATAATCTTTTCACCGGTTCGGAAGGAAATATCACTCATCTGAAGAGCAATCCCCGCTTTGAATTTGTACTGCATGATGTGGAAACCCCTTATGAGGCAGATGTGGACGAAATCTATAATCTGGCTTGTCCTGCTTCTCCCATCCACTACCAATATGATGCCATTAAAACCATCAAGACTTCTGTATTGGGCGCCATCAATATGCTGGGACTGGCCAAAAAGACGAATGCCAAGATATTGCAGGCTTCTACCAGCGAAGTGTACGGTGACCCCGTTATTCATCCCCAAGTGGAAAGTTATTGGGGAAATGTAAATCCAATTGGCCTCCGTTCTTGTTATGATGAAGGGAAGCGTTGTGCCGAGACATTGTTTATGGACTATCACCGCCAGAATGGAGTGCGGATCAAGATTATCCGTATATTCAATACGTACGGTCCTCGGATGTTGCCGAATGACGGACGGGTGGTTTCCAATTTCGTGGTTCAAGCATTGCAGAACCAGGATATTACAATATACGGTTCGGGTAATCAGACGCGAAGTTTCCAATATGTAGATGACTGTATAGAAGGTATGGTGCGGATGATGAACACGGAGGACGATTTTATCGGTCCGGTAAACTTGGGAAATCCGAATGAATTCTCCATATTGGAACTGGCGGAAAAGGTCATTAGGCTGACGAATTCCAAGTCGAAACTGATTTTCAAGCCACTGCCTCATGATGATCCCAAACAGCGTCAGCCGGACATCACTCTGGCAAAGGAAAAGTTGGGCTGGGAACCGACTATAGAGCTGGAAGAGGGTTTACAGTATATAATAGAGTATTTTAAGGAATATCGTTCCTAACTAAATAGTAATTTTGATAACGGGAAAAACAATATAGAAAGATGAACATGGAAATAAATCCTTCCGAATACAAGATTCTCATCGTTGACGATGTGATGTCAAACGTTTTATTGTTGAAAGTGCTTTTGACAAATGAGAAATTCGCGATTGCTACTGCAAGTAACGGGCGGCAAGCGTTGGAACAGGTGGAAAAGGAAAATCCTGATTTGGTTTTGCTTGACGTAATGATGCCGGACATGAGTGGTTTTGAAGTAGCTCAACATTTAAAGTCAAATCCGAATACAGCTGATATTCCAATCATCTTTCTGACCGCACTGAATAGTACGGCAGATATTGTGAAGGGGTTTCAGGTTGGCGCGAATGACTTCATCTCTAAGCCTTTCAATAAGGAGGAATTGATTATCCGTGTTACCCACCAAATATCTTTGGTAGCTGCCAAACGGTTGATTTTGAGTAAGACGGAAGAACTGCAACGTACTATTGCCGGGCGTGACAAGCTTTATTCGGTGATTGCCCATGACTTACGTTCTCCGATGGGATCCATCAAAATGGTGCTGAATATGCTGATATTGAACTTGCCATCTGAGAAAATTGGCGCCGAAATGTACGAGCTTCTGACGATGGCTAATCAGACTACGGAGGATGTGTTTTCATTGCTGGATAACCTGCTGAAATGGACAAAGAGTCAAATCGGTAAGTTGAACGTGGTTTATCAGGATGTGGACCTCGTCGAAGTGACAGACGGTGTCATTGAGATTTTCAGTATGGTGGCAAGCCTGAAGAAGATAAGAATCCACGAGATGAAACCGGAAAAAATGATGGTCAACGCTGATATTGACATGCTGAAGACAGTGGTCCGTAACTTGTTGAGTAATGCCATTAAGTTCAGTAAGGAGAACTCAGAGGTACTGGTGAAGATGGAGGAAGTAGATGGTATGGCAGTTGTCAGCGTCCAGGATTATGGCTGTGGCATCAGCGAGGAGGGGCAGAAGAAGTTGTTGCATACTGATACGCATTTCAGCACGTTCGGCACGAACAACGAAGAAGGCTCGGGACTGGGCTTGTTGCTATGCAAGGATTTTGTCGTGAAGAATGGCGGTAAACTGTGGTTTACTTCCAAGGAAGGCGAAGGCTCCATATTCAGCTTCTCTATTCCGGTGAAGAAGTGATAACGAAGAAAATAGAACGGATGGTCCGTTGAAGTAAAACAGACCATCCGTCAGACTCAAATAGACCGTCTGTTACGGTCGTGCAGACCATCTGTTTCTTATGAACGGATGGTCTGTTTTTTTATCTCTTACACAGACTGCGGAAATCGCAATATTCACATTTCCGGGTATCCTCTGTTTGGCTGAATGTTTCTTCTTGGCTGAATATCTCCTGCAGGAGTCCGTGCAGCCGTTCGCGAAACTCGTCTTCGAAGAAAGCGAAGTTGTTGACCGGTACCTTGGGTTGTCGCGGCGCTCCCATTTCGATGACCGGGGAGTAGCTTTCGGAAGCTGCCCGGTGGATGTAAAGTAGGGAAGGGGCTACCTTCAGCGATTGCTTGCGGCAGAGGATGGCGGCGTACAGAAACGTCTGGAAAATATAGTTGGGACGGTTGTCGGCGGGAGTAAACAGTTGTTCTATATTTTCAGGAGTCTTGGGAGTACCGCCTGTCTTGTAGTCCACGATACGTAGCGTGTCTCCTTTGCTGTCCAGGCGGTCGATGGTACCGCCTATCTGTAAGGCAAGCTTTCCTTGCGGAGTATCTATTTCCATCATTTCTCTGACGTCCTGTTCCATACCCTCCATACGGAACGGGGCATATTGCAGGTCATTGCGCAGAAGCTGGCGCAGGTAAGAGGCAATGACTTTGGAATGGATAAGCTGCGTACCGTTATATTCCGGTTGCTCCGTAAGGGGCACATGGAAGAACTTTTCTTTAAAAGCATTGTCCACATAGGCTTGCAGGCGGACATCGTCTTTCAGTAACTGTTCCAGGTCTTCTTTACGTATTTCCCGTCCGTTGGTTGTCAGTTCGTTGTACACCAGTTCGGCAGAACGGTGGAAGATGGTGCCGAAGAGGGCGGAGTCTATTTCGGCGCTTACTTCATCGAGAGCCTTCAGGCCGGCTACGTATCGGTAGTAGAATTTCAGCCGGCAGTCCAGATAGGCATTGAGGGCAGAGGGGGAGAAGAACGCTTTGGGACGTCGGTGGATGTCGTAGGCGTCGAACATCTGTTGCAACATCTCCGGTGTCTTGTGAATCTCAATTTCCAGGGCTTGTTGTGGAGATTGTCCGGCTTCAAGGTACTCAAGGGAGATGTTGTGCGGCGACTCTACCAGGAATTGCAGCATGAAGCGGGACATCTCCCCGCGGTTCAGTCCGTCCGAAGAGATGTTATATAATAAGGTGACGTTTTCTGCCCGTTGGATGAGGCGGTAGAAGTAGTAGGCATAGACGGCATTCTTGTGTTCTATGGTGGTCATGCCGAAGGCCTTCCTCAGGTTGTAGGGAATGAAGGAGGAGTCGCCTCCGGCTTTGGGCAATTGCCCTTCGTTGAGGGAGAGCATGATGAGGTTACGGAAATCGAGGTTACGCGTTTCCAGCACCCCCATTACTTGCATGCCGATGGCGGGTTCTCCGTGGAAGGGAATGTTGGCAGAGGTAAGCAAGCGGTTCAGCAGTCGCTTCAGCGTGTCTGTGCGCACACCACTCAATTCGCCGGTCTCTATCAGGCTGAGCAGGCGGTTGACGAGGGTGTAGCTTTTGAACAGAGACTCGCGGTACAGCTGGTTGAAGATGTCTTCCACGTCTTTTTCCTGGCGGTAGAGGACGGCCACTTCGCGAAGCAGTTCGGTGAGGTAGCTGCATAGGGCGGCGATGCCGTTCTGTGGTGTAAAGACTTGTTCAAGGAATGCGTCCTGCTTCAGCTCCGAGGGAAGGGGATAGAAGCGGTTGTCCCGGGTAAGCTGTTTTTCCAGTGTTTCGGCATTGGGGGAAAGTTGCCGGGTGTAAGGGTGTTTCAGCAGCGTGATTACGGTTTCGTAGATGTATCGTCCGGTACCTGCATGGTAGCCGGTAGTCTGTAGCTCTACAAGGGCGTTGATAAAACTGTACACCGGAGTTTGGGCAAGGGGAAATCCCATTGTGATGTTGACGTTCTTTACCTCTGCCGGAATGGAGTGGAGGACGGGAAGCAGTAGGGATTCGTTGCAAAGGACAACGGCAGTGTCTTTGAATGAAGAAGGGGTTCTTAATTCTTCATTCCCCCTAATCCATTGCGGCAAGTAGCGGGCTTGTGCATTTTCGGTAGAAGCGGAGATAAAGCGTACGTTCTTGGGTTTCCGCAGTACATCAAAAGAAGTTTCGGGCAGTTGGTTGGGAAACAGCTTTAGGTTGCGGAGGATGAATTCGCCTGCTTCGTGGGTATAGGGCGGCTTTTGCTCAAGGGGAAGACGGGTGTAGAACACGTCGTAATCCCAATAGAACATTGCTTTCCCGGCATCCTGCAAGAGCTGGAAGAAACGGGTTTCTACTCTATTCAGCACGTTGAAGCCGACAAATACATAGCGGTCGTAGCGCAGTCGGTCGGTGTCGAGTTGCTCCATGACATTGCGGTACATCATGCCTTCGTAGGCGATGCCCAGTTCTGTAAGATTGCGGCGGTAGTGGCGGTAGATGTCGCCCAGTTTATCCCAGAGGGAGATGAATTTGGCTTTCAGCTCCGTGCGCTTTTCTATGGAAAAGTTCTGGAAGAACTGGCGGATGGCTTCTTCTTGTTCTTGGTCGAGGAAGTCGTAATCGTCCATAATGTTCTTCAGTTCTTGCAGGTTGCTGAAGAGTTTGTCGGCATCTACAAGGTTTTTGTCTACGTCATCGAAATCGCTGATGAGCAGTTCTCCCCAGAAGTAGAAGTCATCCAGAGTTTCTTCGCTGCGGGTCTCTTCGCGGAACACCTTATACAGTTCGCATACCAGGCGGATAGGGTCGCCGGACTTCAATGGAGAGAGTTGCCGGAACAGTTCGCTGATGCTGACGTAGGCAGGCGACCACAAAGGGCGGTCCGTTTCAGTTGCCAGATATTCGTTGAAGAACAGACTGGCACGTTTGTTGGGGAAAACGATGGCGGTGCGCGAGAGGTCGTTTCCTATTTTGGCGTAAAGGTCGCGGGCGACCAGTTGGAGAAATGTTTTCATAATTCAGTTGATAATTGATAATTGATAGTGGATGGAGAGTGAGTTTATACCGGTTCTATGTTGTTCTCCTCTACATACCACAAGTAGCCCCGTATATTTTCTGCGGCATACCCCATGCGGACTAGCAGTTGCATGTATCTCTGTACTTGCTTGTTGTACTTCTTATTCGGCTTTCCGAACTTGAAGTCTACCACTACGATTTCTTCACCACGCATCATCACACGGTCCGGGCGGCGTGTCCGCAGTTCGCCGTTCTCCTGCCAGATGATGTCGCATTCATTGAACAGCCGCCACGTCCCCGAATACCAGTCCTTGACTTGAGGCAGGGAGAAGGCGCGTTCGGTGAGGTCGCGTATTTCTTTTTCCGTCTCACTCCGTCCAATTACTCCTTCAAAGACGAGCTGGCTGATGGCATTGTCAATATCTTCTTCGGTTTCGATAGCGGAGAATAGGGTATGCAGCAAACGTCCCCGGTTGATGAAACGCCAGCTGGACTCTGCTTCGTCTACTCCTGCTATGAAGTCTGCCGAACGGTTGGATTGCCGGAACTCGATGTCGTGGAGCATACTCTCCATGTGGACGGGCAGTTTGACCGGCTTTTGCGAAAGTCTGTTGACCGGTTGCTGTTCATAAACCTCAGGTTTATGTTCGCAGTATAGAGGTTTACGTTCGCAGCATAGAGGTTTGGCTTCGTCATCAGCAGGGTTGTCTGCGTCATGCTGTGAGACGGGGACGGAGGAGGGACAAATCCTGCCGTTCTCGTATATGGCAGCCTCTTCGTCCCAACTGCCTGCTCCGTCTTTGGCTATGTGGGGCAGGGTGTTGGCAAGGAGTTCGGACATGGTTCCCTTCTGTTCCTTCCGGCTCCAGAGGATGAGATTCTTGCCGGCACGGGTAAAGGCCACGTACAGCAGATTCAGATTGTCCACCCACAGCTGAAGACGTTCGTGCAGATAGTCCTGCCGGTATATGGATTCCGCCATGGTGGTGGAATAGTTCACCGGTACTAAGCTGATGGCATTATAAGGCTCTTCCGGTGGGACGCACCACACCAGCTGGTTGTTGGTTTCGTTCTCCAGCTTCCAGTCGCAGAAGGGAATCAGTACGGTATGGAATTCCAGTCCTTTGGACTTGTGGATGGAGAAGATGCGTATGCCGTCCATCTCACCGCTGGGGATGGTTTTGCTGCAAAGGGTTTCGTCCCAGTAGCGGATGAAGCTGTCCAGTTCGGAAGAATTGCTTTGCAGATACTCCGTCACAGCATCGAAGAAGGAGAAGAGGTAGGCATCCTGCTTTTCAATGCGGCTCATGCCGAAGATGCTGAACAGTTCTTCCAGTAACTCATACAAAGGCATCAGGCGCAGCGTTTCCCGTCGGGAGGTAAAGGCTTCGGGAAGGGGAGTGGCTGTTGTGAATTTCGGTTGCTCGTCATTTGTCATTTGTAATTTGTAATTCTCCATCAGTGCAGCCTCCGCAATCCTGTTCTCCGGATTCGATAGGCAGCGCAGGGCATCCATCAGCATGCAGATGGCAAGGGAGGCATCCAGACGGAAAGCTTCGTCGGACACGACAGAGAGATGCAGTTCTTTGTCGAAATAGTCGGCTATCGGTGGGATATTCTTGTTCTTGCGGACAAGGATGGTGATGTCATTCAGTGTTACGCCCTCTTCCAGTAGCCGCTGTACTTCTTCTCCTAAGGCGAGAAGGGTCTGCTCTGTATAGTTGTGTTCATCGTCCGGTTCAAGGAAGGCAGCTTTTACGTAGCCGTACTCCGTGTTCTTGGGCGATTCCTGCACTACGTCGGCATAAGCGCGTTTTAGGGGTAGGCAGTCCTCTTTCAGTTCGTTCAGGTGTAGCGCATTGAGGTAGTCTATGGCAGCGGTAAATACTTGGTTGTTGAAACGGATAATGTTAGTTTCGCTACGTCGGTTTGTTTTTAGGGTTTCCACACGGACGGGGAAGTTGTTTAATGGAGAACTTGATTCTCTATTCTCCATTTTCAATTCTTCATTGCCTAAACTATTCAGTATTCCCCAGTCCCCGTTCCGCCAGCGGTAGATGGACTGCTTCACATCTCCCACAATCAGACTGTCGGCTCCTTGCGAAAGTCCTTCGAGCAGCAGCAGGCGGAAGTTGTCCCATTGCATGCGGCTGGTGTCCTGGAATTCGTCAATCATGACGTTGCGTATGTTGGCGCCGATTTTCTCGAAGACGAACGAAGAGTCACCCTCGCGCACCAATTTGTGCAGCAGGGCGTTGGTGTCCGAAAGTAGAAAGCGGTTATGTTCTCGGTTCAGTGTACGTACCTCTTCGTCAATATGGTTGAGGAGTTGTAGTTTGTTGAGATGCTGGAGCGAGAGACGGCAACTGTTCAGGGTGCGGTTGCGTTGCGGACGCATTCTTTCGGCTTCCTGCAGTAGAGGTATCAGGCTGGTTTTTGCCAGACAGATGATGTCGTCCTTCCGTGAGGATGTTTTCGTTGCCCAGTTTTTTGCATCTGCCAGGCTGTTTTGCAGGGTGGCGTTCAGCACATCTTTGTTAGACAGTCTGCCGTCGCGCAGTTTGCGGAAGTAACTGCCGATGCCTCGGGCACCTCCTTTCAAGTCTTCGGGAGTGAGGGCATGCCCTTCCAGTTCGCCTTCAAACTGGTCGTAGAAACTTTTCATCTGTTCCAGAGCCTCGGTTTCCATATCGCGCAGCACATCCCGGTAGAGTTTCAACGTGTTCGGAGTACGAAGGCATTGCCGTAGTTTTTCGCCGCGTTCTATGTAGCTTTCATCGAAGATGTTTCGTCCGAAACTTTTCACCTCATTCGATACGTTCCAGCGTTTGTCGTCGCGGATGCGCTCGTCGATGTAGTCCAGGAGCCATGCCAGCACGGGAGAAGTGGGGGTAAGCTTCTCGATGAGGCTGTCTACGGCATCACTCAGCACTTCACTGTTGTTCAGCTCTATGTTCAGGTTAGGACTCAGTTCCAGTTCGCGGGCAAGGTTGCGCATCACAGATTGAAAAAAGGAGTCGATGGTTTCCACGCGGAAACGGCTGTAGTCATGCAGCATGTATTGCAGTGCCATGCCGGCCCGTTGACGAATCTCCCCGTCCGTCAATCTGTCCCCGCCTTCTTCTTTAATTTTTAATTTATAATTTTTAATTCTCTCCAAGTATGCTTCGGAAGAAGGTGCTCCCTTCCAGATACCGTAAAGCTGTGTCAGTATGCGCTCCTTCATCTCTGCCGTAGCCTTGTTGGTGAAGGTTACGGCAAGTATCTGCCGGTAGGCGCGTGGATTGATTATCAAATGCTTGATGTATTCCACAGCCAGCGTAAAGGTCTTGCCTGAGCCGGCAGAGGCTTTGTATACTAATAATTCCATGTAAATTGCTGCATTGAGTATGTATCTGCAAACGTACACAAAAATAATGAGAAAAATAAATGCTTCCCTGCTTTCTCTTATAGAAAGAAGTGGGAAGCATCCATTATTGAGGGGCTATGTGTAGGAGCTGTGCTACATTACCGGCGTCTGGAAAAGAAATACAAATCCTTTGCTGTCTTTCAAATCCTTTATGGCATCTCCGGCATAGATTTCTCCGTTTGTCAGTGAGAGTTTCTTGATTCCTGCATTCGGGCTAAAATCGATTTTCTTCAGGTCGAGCCAGAACAAGTTAGGGGTCAGTGTGGACTCAAAATAATATACTTTGTTCTTCTGGTCGGATACAGAACGCCAACGGGTGGAGGAGATATGGGGCTTGTCCGGTGTGGTGATACCGAACGGTACAGAAACATTGCGCATTACGCTCAATACACTGGGTACAGCAATCTTTGCATCCGCTGTTTGCGGAATGGCATTGATGTAGAACGATGCGCGTACAAAGCGGTCACTGGAGCGGTTGGTTCCCGGCAACATATTCAGTCCGCCTACCTCTTTCCAATAGTCGTTGATAGCCAGCTGGAGTTCATATTTGGGAGAGTTGGTCATTACTTGATACTGCTTGCCTTCATGTATCTCAAGGTTTCCGTCTATGTATTCCAGGATAGCCGTGTTTCCGGTTTCATCTGTGATGGCCAGATGCAGGGTGGAAGCGGCTCCGTTGGGCAGGTCTGGTGCATCAATGCGGAAGGATTCTTTTTTCAGTTCATCCACAGCTTCGCGTACGGTTGCAAAATTGTCGAGTACGTATTGCGTCCAGATACTGATGCCCATAATCGGGCGGTTGTCTCCCGGGCGGTGGTAAACGGACTCCGGAAGGAAGAGCAGGCTGGCAACCAGACCTTTCTCGTTCATACCGTCGCAGGTACCTATGTCATAACCGGCGGCAATGACGCTACCGTACTTGGAAGTCCAGTTCACTGCATTCCCTTTGTTGTAGCCTGCCCTTTGCATGCCTCGTGGGAATACATAGATGTTACTCATAAGGTCTTCTTTCCAGTCCATCGTACGTCCTGTAATGACTGTATTGTCAGGACCGATGTAGGTGGCTCGGGTACACGCTTCTGTTTGTTGCACACTCATGGAGGCTATGGCAGCCAGTGCAACAGCTATTGTCTTTATTGGTTTATTCATCTCGCTTTTGTCTTTATGAATTAATACTCTGTTTCATAGAATAACAAAAGGAGGGGAGTATAGTTTGAGAAAAAGAGGTGAAATCCCTTACTCGTCTTTTTCTTTCAGCAATTCCTCCATCTTCAGCACCTCGTCCCGATACTGTGCGGCTTCGATAAAATCGAGTTTCTTGGCAGCCTCCTGCATAAGCTTCTTGGTACGTTCGATACTCTTTTCCAGTTGCTTGCGGCTCATGTACTGTACTATAGGGTCGGCAGCCATCGTAGATGTACTTTCTTGTTCCACATAGGGGCGGGGAGTGCTGGAAGTGAACTTCTCGCTGCTGAGGACGGCTTCGCCGGAAGCCTCGTTGGTGGCAAACACATTGAGGTTCTTTGCTTTCTTGATTTGCTGTGGTGTGATGCCGTGCTCTTCGTTGTACTTCAACTGCTTCTCGCGACGGCGGTTGGTCTCGTCGATGGTCAGTTGCATGCTGTCCGTTATTTTGTCGGCATACATGATGACCATACCGTTCACGTTACGGGCGGCACGTCCGGCAGTCTGTGTCAGTGAGCGGTGGGAACGAAGGAAACCTTCCTTGTCTGCATCGAGAATGGCAACGAGAGAGACTTCAGGCAGGTCGAGTCCTTCACGCAGCAGGTTGACACCAACAAGTACATCGTAAACGCCCTCGCGCAAGTCACCCATAATCTTCACACGTTCCAAAGTGTCTACGTCGCTGTGGATATAATTACACTTCACGTTGTTGTTCAGCAGATATTCCGTCAGTTCTTCAGCCATTCGTTTGGTGAGGGTGGTGACGAGGGTACGCTCGTTCTTCTCGATGCGTACTTGGATTTCTTCCATCAGGTCGTCTATTTGGTTGTGGCTGGGACGCACCTCAATAATGGGGTCTAACAGTCCCGTCGGGCGGATGACTTGTTCTACTACGATGCCTTCGGATTTCATCAGCTCATAGTCTGCCGGTGTGGCGCTGACGTAAATCACTTGTTTGGCCATCTCTTCGAATTCATCGAATTTCAGCGGGCGGTTGTCCATGGCAGCCGGTAGGCGGAATCCGTACTCCACCAGGTTTATCTTGCGGGCGCGGTCACCTCCGTACATGGCACGTATCTGCGGGACGCTGACGTGGCTTTCGTCAATGACTATCAGGAAATCTTCGGGGAAGAAGTCCAGCAGGCAGTAGGGGCGGGTACCGGCAGCACGCCCGTCAAAGTAGCGAGAATAATTCTCAATGCCGGAGCAATGTCCCAATTCGCGTATCATTTCCATATCATAGGTCACCCGTTCCTGCAAGCGTTTGGCCTCGAATGGGCGGCCTTCGTTTTCAAACCATTGCACCTGCTTGTGAAGGTCATCCTCTATTTCGTGTATGGCACGCAACGTGGCTTCCTTGGTGGTCATGAAGAGGTTGGCGGGATAAATCTTGTAGGCATCGAACTTGGCGACGGTAACGCCGCTCATAGGGTCCACTTCCTCAATACTGTCTACCTCGTCTCCCCAAAAGGTGACGCGCAGCAAGTTGTCGGCGTAAGCCAGATAAATGTCCACCGTATCGCCTTTCACGCGGAAATTGCCGCGGTTCAGGTCAATGTCGTTGCGTACGTAAAGACTGTCCACCAGGCGTCGCAGGAAGACATTGCGACTGAAATTCTTGCCTTGCTGTACTTCGATGACGTTGTTGTAGAAGTCCGCCGGATTCCCCATGCCGTATATGCACGAAACGGAGGATACCACCACTACATCTTTCCTGCCCGAAAGCAGGGCAGAGGTGGCGGCAAGGCGCAACTTGTCTATCTCGTCGTTGATGGCGAGGTCTTTTTCTATATAGGTGTCCGATGATGGCAGGTAGGCTTCGGGCTGATAGTAGTCGTAGTAGGACACATAGTATTCCACGGCATTGTTCGGGAAGAATCCCTTGAACTCGCTGTACAACTGGGCAGCCAGCGTCTTGTTGTGGCTCAATATCAGCGTTGGCTTGTTGATGTTGGCGATGACGTTGGCTATGGTGAATGTCTTTCCGGACCCGGTGACACCGAGCAGTGTCTGTGCGGGAAGTCCCTCGCGCACGCCCTCGGTCAGCTGTGCGATGGCCTCCGGCTGGTCACCGGTGGGCTGGTAAGCGGATGTCAGTTCGAATTTGTTCATTTTCTCTTCTTAGGAGTGGCAATATTCGGTAAAATCTTTGAGATAAACAAAATTTTTTTGTTTACTTTGCAGCTATATTGATAACAACCATTAATAATTGTAATACAACGAAGAACATGATTTGGAATGAAAGCATCGAATGCATGGATCGCGAAAGCCTTCGTAAAATCCAGAGCATTCGTCTCAAAAAGACTGTGGAGCGTGTGTATCATGACACTCCTTTTTATCGTAAGAAAATGCAGGAACTGGGAGTTACTCCCGATGACATAAACAGTATAGATGATATTGTAAAACTGCCTTTTACTACCAAGTACGACTTGCGGGACAATTATCCCTTCGGCCTCTGTGCCGTACCTATGAGCCAGATTGTGCGTATTCATGCCTCTTCCGGCACAACCGGAAAACCCACTGTGGTAGGCTATACCCGAAAAGACCTTTCAGCATGGTCCGAATGCCTTTCACGGGCCTTTACCGCCTATGGTGCCGGTAGCTCGGATATTTTCCAGGTGTCCTACGGTTACGGACTTTTTACCGGCGGACTGGGTGCGCATGCCGGTGCCGAGAATATCGGCGCTTCCGTCATCCCGATGTCCAGCGGCAATACGGAGAAGCAGATTACACTGATGCATGATTTCGGTTCTACCGTACTTTGCTGCACGCCCTCATACGCCCTCTATCTGGCAGATGCCATCAAAGACTCCGGTCTTCCCCGTGAAGAGTTTAAGTTGAAAGTGGGAGCCTTCGGCGCCGAGCCATGGACCGAAAGTATGCGTCGGGATATTGAAACCAAGCTGGGTATCAAGGCATTTGATATTTATGGGCTTAGTGAGATTGCCGGTCCCGGTGTAGGTTACGAATGCGAGTGCCAGCACGGTACCCACCTCAATGAAGACCATTACTTCCCCGAGATTGTAGACCCGAAGACCCTCGAGCCGGTTGCTCCTGGTCAGACCGGCGAATTGGTGTTCACTCACCTTACCAAAGAGGGGATGCCGCTGTTGCGCTACCGTACCAAGGACCTCACCGCCCTGCACTACGATAAGTGCTCCTGCGGACGTACACTGGTTCGTATGGACCGCATCTTGGGACGTAGTGATGACATGCTGATTATCCGTGGTGTCAACGTGTTCCCCACGCAGATAGAGTCCGTTATCCTCGAAATGCCGGAGTTCGAGCCTCACTACCTCTTGCTGGTAGACCGCAAGAACAATACCGATACCATGGAGTTGCAGGTTGAAGTTCGTCCCGAATACTATTCCGACGAAATCAACAAGATGCTGGCTTTGAAGAAGAAGCTTGTGGCCCGCCTGCAGAGCGTACTCGGTCTCGGCGTAGATGTCCGTTTGGTAGAACCACGCAGTATTGAGCGCAGCGTAGGTAAAGCCAAGCGCGTTATCGACAACCGCAAATTGTAAATCGCCAAATTGTACATGGTAAATCGTCAAATAGTAAATAAACCTATGGTAGCAAAACAACTTTCCATTTTTCTGGAGAACAAATCCGGTCGCCTCACAGAGGTGACTGAAGTTCTTGCAAAAGAAGGTGTCAACCTTTCTGCTCTATGTATTGCAGAGAATGCCGATTTCGGTATCCTTCGTGGCATTGTTTCCGAACCGGATAAAGCATATAAGGCTTTGAAAGATAATCACTTCGCAGTGAACGTAACGGATGTAGTAGGCATCAGTTGTCCCAATATCCCCGGCTCATTGGCGAAAGTGCTCCGTTTCCTCTCCGATGAAGGCGTGTTCATCGAGTACATGTATTCCTTTGCCAATGGTGAAACGGCCAATGTCATCATCCGTCCCAACGACATGGATAACTGTATCCGTGTATTGACAGAAAAAAAGGTCGATTTGCTGGCGGCAAGCGAACTCTATAAACTGTGAAAACGAAGGATTAGGGAGGAAGGATTAGGGATGAGGACTATGCAGTTGATAGCACAGTCACTAATCCCTAATCCTTCACCATTCATCCCTAATTCCTGCCCGTTCGTCTGGTTTTTGAAAAATTAAGGCTCGTATCGTTGCTTTATTCGATGCGAACCCCTATCTTTGCGCATTATTTGAACAAAAGTAATGAAGAAGAACATCCTAATAACTCTGCTTGCAGCATTGCTGCTCTCCTCGTGTGGAGAATACAACAAATTGCTGAAAAGCACAGATTACGAATACAAGTACGAAGCGGCAAAAAATTACTTCGCAAAAGGTCAGTATAACCGTGCTGCCACTTTGCTCAATGAATTGATTGCTATTCTCAAAGGTACTGATAAGGCAGAGGAATCCCTCTATATGCTGGGCATGAGTTACTATAACCAGAAGGATTATCAGACTGCTGCGCAGACTTTCATTCAATACTACAACGTTTATCCCCGCGGTACATTCACAGAACTGGCACGTTTCCACGCCGGTAAAGCTTTGTATCTGGATACTCCGGAGCCGCGTTTGGACCAATCCGGCACGTATAGCGCCATCCAGCAGTTGCAGATGTTTATGGAATACTTCCCGCAAAGTTCCAAGAAAGAGGAGGCGCAGAACATGATATTTGCCTTGCAGGACAAGCTGGTGATGAAGGAGTATCTGTCTGCAAAACTTTATTATAATATGGGTAATTATCTGGGTAACAACTATCAGGCTTGCGTTATCACTGCGCAGAATGCTTTGAAGGATTATCCCTATACCAACCTGCGTGAAGATTTATCCATTCTTATCTTGCGTGCCAAGTATGAGTTGGCTGTATACAGTGTGGAAGACAAAAGGGCAGAACGTTACCGCGAAGCTGTGGATGAATGTTATGCCTTTAAAAATGAGTTCCCCGAAAGTAAGTATATGAAGGAAGTCGACCGAATCTTTAAGGAAGCACAGAAAATGCTGGGAGAAGGAAGTGAAGAGCAATAATATAATAATACAATAGATAAATTTATGGATTACAGAAAGACAAATGCTCCTACTACTACGGTGACCCGTGATATGATGGAGTTGTGTGAGGATACCGGTAATGTATACGAAAGCGTAGCGATTATCGGAAAACGTGCCAACCAGATTAGTGTGGAAATCAAGAATGACCTTTCCAAAAAGCTTGCTGAGTTTGCCTCTTACAATGATAATTTGGAAGAAGTGTTCGAAAACCGGGAACAGATTGAGATTTCCCGCTATTACGAAAAACTGCCGAAGCCGACATTGATTGCAACACAAGAGTATGTGGAGGGTAAGATTTACTATCGTAACCCGGCTAAGGAAAAAGAAAAATTACAGTAATGATACAACGTATTCAATCTGTTTATTTGTTGTTGGTAACTATCCTGTTGGTTGTGGCAATTTGCATGCCTGTAGGACAGTTCATCGGAGCGGACGGAGTGACGGCGCATGTTTTCAAACCTCTGGGAGTGGCTTTGGCCGACGGAGGATTTCAGTCTACTTGGGGCTTGTTCGGGATATTGTTGCTCAGTGCACTTGTTGCCTTCTGTACGATATTCCTTTTCCGTAACCGTATGTTGCAAATACGCATGACGATTTTCAGCAGCATTCTGCTGATAGGCTACTACATAGCCTTCTGTGTATTTATGTTTATTTTGAAGGGTGATTTGGATGCAATGACTTTCCAGTTAGGATGGGCGCTTTGCCTTCCGGTGGTAGCCATCATCCTTAACTATCTGGCCTTCCGTGCCATCTACAAAGATGAGGTGATGGTGAAGGCGGCAGACCGTTTAAGAAGATAAGAAGGTTTATCTACTTGATAATAACAAAAGGCAGACCACGTATTTCATTCGGAATACGTGGTCTGCCTTTTTTATCGTTTCCGCTTGAGGTTAAGCCGTTCCATTATACTGTTCCCATTAGAGGAAATTGTCGTTCCTACGTGTGGAAACGGGTGTCTCCTATAAGCATTACTTCTTCAAGTCGAAGAGATAAGTTATCTTGGCCGTAATGACTCCGTGTGCGGAGCGTGAGAAAAAGTCTTTCTTGGTGCTGCCATAGAAATCGGATAAAGCATAGTAGTATCTTCCTTCTACGATGAAATTGCCTGCCTTGGTGCGCAGCTCTATGCCTGCTCCGCCTGCAATGCCGTAGTCGAATTTGTTGTCTATGGCCTTGCCGTGCTGTTCCACGGTGATGTTGGTGTAGGATTCTGCTACAGTGCCGTCCCAGTCGCCGTCTATTTTTTCGCTGTCGCCAAGCAGGAAACCTATCTGCGGACCGGCATGGATGAAGAATTGCAAACCGCGGTCCTTGCCGAATGCCAGATGTGCCAGGAACGGTATTTCCACATAGTTCATGGTGCGGGTGTAGCTCAGTGTGGGATAGTCCTCGTAATACTCGTCCCAACCGTGTTGTGAGAAGTTCAGCTCGATTTGTGCACCGCAAATCATACTGAAGTATTTTTCGGAAATGTATCGGGCTGTTACACCGCCGTTGATACCCATCAGATTCTTCTGCTTGACAGAGGGAGAGAAGCTTACGTTATTCAGATTGATGCCTCCATTGACGCCCACAGCGAAGTTGTGGCGTTGCTCGCCCACCTGCGCATGCAGGGGCAATATACATGCACACACCAGCAGGGCGAATATGATGATTGTTCTCAGGTTCATGTTATAAGTTATAAGTTACAAGCTACAAGTTAATAGTTATATAGTGGATTATCAGATTATTAATCCTTAATCCCTAATCAAAGTCCAACTTCACCAGCTCAAAGTTCTTGGTGAAGTGCACGAAGAACACCTTCTTGTTGATGAAGCCTCCCCAGTTGTTTACCCGTTGGAACTTGAAGCCGGTCTGGATGGGAATCAAATCCAGTCCCTGCATGTTCTTCTCGAAAGAAGAGCCATAGCGCGCAAGTCCTTTCAGGAAGAAATAACCGGTATCGAAGCCCAGCATTCCGAATTTGGGATAGCGCTCGTCCATCTCCTTGCCATACCATCTGCGGTAGTTTTTGGTAAAGTTGATGGCGGCAGGCAGCAGGTTGTTGGTATAGAAAGAGGAATAGAAATAGGTGTCCAGTTCAAAGAAGGCTTCCAAGTGGTCTTTGGTGTAGGTCTGCCATTCCGGATAGCCGAACAGATGGATACGGCTTTCGGGTTGTTCGCGCACCAATAAGGTCAATTGGGGAAGTATCTTAATCAATGTCAGGTTACTGCCGGATGTGGGGATAAAGATATTCTCACGGTCCGTGCGTAATACTGTTTTCAGGGATTCTACGGTGACATCCTCTTTCAGGCTCTTCATCGGGATGGAACGGTTGCGCAGTTCATCTTTCAGTCCCTTGATGAATTCTGCCTTGTCCTTGGTGCCCTGGCTGGCTTCAATGAAGATGACGTTGGCATTGGGGAACTGGCGCACAAAGTGGTCGTACACCTCGGAGTACAGATAGGATTGGGGGGTATTTATCTGATAGACCGTCGGATTCTGGAATACCGTGTTGTCTTTCGATGTGAATGGTATCACCAGGCGTGTGTCTTGTTTCTTGGCAAACTCGGCCAGAGGTTTGATGTGCTGTTGGTACAGAGGCCCGAAGATGATGTCCATGTCTTTCATCTCGCTTTTGCCCAGGATGGAGTTCAGCGAGGCACTTTCGGGACCAGAATTGTAAGTGTACAAGTCAATGGAAGTGCCAGTACGTTTCAAGCTGTCTACGGCCATCAGCAGGCCTTCGTAGTATTCCACCATACGGGAAGACTCGCTCTTTGATACCCCGTCCAGGAAGGGAAGGATGACGGCAGCCTTGATGGTGCTGAAGCGTTCTGTCTTTTTCCGGTTTTCACGGAACAGCTCGCTGTCGGTAGGTATTGCCTGCGACTGGATATTTTGCTCCGTCTGTGCTTTGGGATAGGGAATGCAGAGGAAGGTTCCCTTCTTTATTTTGTTTTCGCCTTTTAATTCCGGGTTGGCGGCTATCAGTTCGGCTTCGCTGATGCCGTATTCACGGCTGATGCTGAATACGGTTTCTTTCCGCTTCACTTTATGCATGTCACGGCATCGTGACTCTACGGGGCCGAGAATATTGTTGTTGGCAACCACAGTGCTGCTTTGTGTCTCAACCGGGACCATGGTTTGGGGCTCGGTTGTGGAAGGGATACGGATTACTTGTCCGATACGGAAATTCTCGGCGCTCAGTCCCGGGTTGGCGTCACAGATGGCTTTGGCAGATACATTGTATTTCACGGTCAGTCGGTAAAGGGTCTCACCGGTTTCGATGGTATGGTATGTTTCTTTTTGTATGTTGGCAGCGCTGCGTGGAATACGCAATGTGCGTCCGATGAATATTTTCTCGTCACTGCCGGGGTTCAGTTTGATGATGTCCGACTGGCTGACGCCGTACATGCTGGCGATGGAGTAGAGACTTTGTCCTTTTTCGATAGTATGCAGAAAATAAGATTGATTCTCTTGTGCTATTGCACCGATACTGCATGCACTGGCAAGCAGCAGGGAGCAGATAATGCGGTTAATCGTTTTCATTCAGTAATCGTTGGTTTATGTTTACAATTTCCCAAAGTAGCTGCAAAGGTACGAATATTGTGGCATTCAAACCAAAGGATTGCGTTAAGAAATAATATTGTGCATTTCAAAACTGAAAAATAGCGCTTTTCGGCTGATATTCGGGGGGAAACAGTTATTTTTGCAGTTAAAACGATAGGATAAATCAACATGCAAGAAGAAACAGAATATATCAATGTATATGGTGCGCGCGTGCACAACCTCAAGAATATCGATGCCGAGATTCCCCGTAACAGCCTGACTGTGATTACAGGCCTGAGCGGAAGCGGCAAGTCCTCTTTGGCATTCGATACTATTTTTGCCGAAGGGCAGCGCCGCTATATCGAGACCTTTTCAGCCTATGCCCGTAACTTCCTGGGAAATTTGGAACGTCCGGACGTGGATAAGATAACGGGACTGAGTCCGGTTATCTCCATCGAGCAGAAAACCACGAATAAGAATCCACGTTCCACGGTGGGTACAACGACAGAGGTTTATGATTACCTTCGTTTGTTGTATGCCCGTGCAGGAGAGGCTTATTCTTATCTCTCCGGCGAGAAGATGGTGAAGTATACCGAGGAACAGATACTCGATCTTATCCTGAAGGATTACAAAGGAAAACGCATTTATATCCTTGCTCCACTGGTGCGCAGCCGTAAGGGGCATTACAAGGAGCTCTTCGAGCAGGTGCGCAAGAAAGGCTATCTCTACGTACGTGTGGATGGTGAGGTGTGCGAAGCCTTGCCAGGCATGAAGCTGGACCGCTATAAGAACCATGATGTGGAGGTGGTGATAGACAAGCTGGTGGTGACGGACAAGGATGACACACGCCTGAAGAACAGCGTGGCCACTGCCATGCGCCAAGGTGACGGATTGCTGATGATACTCGATGCGCAGACGGATAGCGTGCGCCATTACAGCAAACGGCTGATGTGTCCCGTGACGGGGTTGTCCTATCGGGAACCGGCGCCGCACAACTTTTCCTTCAATTCGCCGCAAGGTGCATGTCCTAAGTGTAAGGGGTTAGGGGTGGTCAGCCAGATTGATATTGACAAGGTGATTCCCGACCGTGAGCTCTCCATTGCCGGAGGTGCCATCGCACCGTTGGGGAAAGCCAAGAACAGCATGATTTTCTGGCAGATTACCGCCTTGCTGGAGAAATATGAAGCGACGCTGAAAACACCGGTCAAAGACTTGCCGGAGGATGCCATCGACGAGATTCTCTACGGCTCGGACGAGCGTATCAAGATAAAGAGTTCACTGATAGGCACCTCTTCCGATTATTTTGTGACGTTTGAGGGGGTTGTAAAGTATATCCAGATGCTGCAGGAGAAGGATGCTTCTGCCACGGCACAGAAGTGGGCGGACCAGTTTGCCAAGACTGCCGTTTGTCCGGAGTGTCATGGCGCCAAGTTGAATAAGGAAGCGCTTTCATTCCGCATTCACGACAAGAACATCTACGAATTGTCTACGATGGACATCAATGAGCTGTATGACTGGCTGGTAAACGTAGACCCGTATCTTAGTAGCAAGCAACGGCAGATTGCCGGTGAAATCCTGAAGGAAATCCGTACACGGCTCAAATTTCTGCTTGATGTAGGTCTGGATTATCTTTCGCTGAACCGTAGTTCCGTCAGCCTTTCCGGTGGTGAAAGCCAGCGTATCCGCCTGGCTACACAGATAGGTTCACAGCTGGTGAATGTGCTGTATATATTGGATGAGCCGAGTATCGGCCTGCACCAACGCGACAACCAGCGCTTGATACACTCTTTGAAGGAACTGCGTGACATTGGCAACTCCGTCATTGTGGTGGAGCATGACAAGGATATGATGCTCGCCGCCGATTATGTCATTGATATGGGGCCGAAAGCCGGTAGGCTGGGAGGGGATGTTGTCTTTACCGGTACTCCCCGTGAAATGCTACGGACGCATACGCTGACTTCCCAATACTTGAATGGTGAGCGTGCCATTGAGGTGCCTGCCAAGCGTCGCGAGGGCAATGGACACAGTCTGTGGCTGCGTGGCGCCAAAGGTAATAATCTGAAGGATGTGGATGTGGAGTTCCCGCTGGGCAAGCTGATTTGCGTTACCGGTGTTTCCGGCAGTGGCAAGTCCACGCTTATCAACGAGACGTTGCAGCCTATTCTTTCGCAGAAGTTCTATCGTTCACTGCAGGATCCTTTGGACTATGATAGTATTGAAGGGCTGGAATATATAGACAAGGTGGTGAATGTGGACCAGTCTCCTTTGGGACGAACGCCGCGTTCCAATCCTGCCACTTATACCGGTGTGTTTTCCGATATCCGCAATCTGTTTGTCGGCTTGCCCGAAGCGAAGATACGTGGATATAAGGCGGGACGCTTCTCCTTCAACGTCAGTGGCGGACGCTGCGAAGCTTGCCAAGGCAATGGGTACAAGTGCATTGAGATGAATTTCCTGCCGGATGTGTATGTGCCATGCGAGGTATGTCACGGCAAGCGTTACAACCGAGAGACGCTGGAAGTGCGTTTTAAGGGAAAATCCATTGCCGATGTGCTGGATATGACCATCAACCGTGCGGTGGAGTTTTTCGAGAATGTGCCTCAGATATTGAACAAAATTAAGGTTATCCAGGAAGTGGGATTGGGTTATATCAAGTTGGGCCAGTCTTCCACCACGCTCTCCGGAGGTGAGAGCCAGCGCGTGAAGTTGGCTACGGAACTTTCCAAACGTGATACGGGCAAGACTCTGTATATCCTTGACGAACCTACTACCGGACTTCATTTCGAAGATATCCGCGTTTTGATGAACGTGTTGAACAAACTTGTAGACAAAGGGAATACCGTCATCGTCATAGAGCATAATCTCGATGTCATCAAGATGGCGGACTATATCATCGATATGGGGCCAGAAGGCGGTAAGGGAGGGGGAGAACTCCTTTCCTGCGGAACCCCGGAAGAGGTTGCTAAAAGCAAGAAAGGCTATACGCCTAAGTTCCTGCGTGAAGAATTGAATATCAAGTGATAATTGTCTCATCATAGAGAATATTATGAAAATCAATAAGACGAATGCAGCAAGGCTTCTCGACAAGGCCAAGATTGCGTATGAGCTCATTCCCTACGAGGTGGATGAGAACGACTTAAGTGCAGTGCATGTAGCTGCCAGTTTGGGTGAGGACATCAATTGCGTGTTCAAGACGCTGATTCTTCACGGTGATAAATCCGGTTATTTTGTCTGTGTCATCCCGGGTGAGCACGAAGTGGATTTGAAGCTGGCGGCAAAAGCGTCAGGAAACAAAAAATGTGACCTTATCCCGGTTAAGGAACTTTTACCTCTGACTGGCTATATCCGGGGTGGGTGTTCACCCATCGGCATGAAGAAACCTTTCCCTACCTATATCCATGAAACGTGCCTGCGGTTTCCGTATATCTATATCAGTGCCGGACAACGCGGTTTGCAGCTTAAGTTGGATCCGAAGGATTTGGTAAGGGAAGTGCATGCAGAGGTTTGTATTCTTTTTAATGAATAAATCTTCTATTTCTGCCGAGATATTTTAATTTTATAAGGAAATCTTCAATAGAATTTATATATTTGCAGGAATTATTCAAGAAATCAATCCAATTACTAATTCTAAAAACTAATTTTTATGTTCAACAAACACCCTAAAGGTCTGATTGCCGCATCCTTTGCTAATTTGGGCGAGCGTTTCGGCTTTTATACCATGATGGCCATTCTTGTACTTTTTTTGCAAGCCAAGTTCGGACTGGATGGAAAAGAGGCAGGTTTGATCTACTCAACATTTTATTTTTCTATTTACATTCTTGCATTGATAGGTGGTATTATTGCCGACAGAACCCGTAATTACAAAGGTACCATCTTTGCCGGTATTGTCTTGATGGCGGTAGGTTACTTGATGCTGGCCATCCCGTCTCCTACACCGGTTGCCAATAAGACCTTGTTTCTGGTGATTACTTGTGCAGCCTTGTTTGTCATTGCTTTCGGAAATGGTCTTTTCAAGGGAAATCTTCAAGCGCTGGTAGGGCAGATGTACGACAATCCCCAGTACTCCAGCATGCGCGATTCCGGTTTCTCCTTATTCTATATGTTCATCAATGTAGGTGCCATCTTTGCTCCGTTTGCCGCAGTAGGCGTGCGTAACTGGTGGTTGTCCACATTCGGCTACAATTATGATGCCGACCTGCCTGCCCTTTGCCACGGACATCTGGCTGGAACGCTGACTCCTGAGGCTGTGGACACTTATAGTGCACTGGCAGCCAAAGCCACTATTTCCGGAACGCCCGTAACGGATATGACGGTATTTGCCAATGAATATCTGAACGTGTTTACTACCGGTTTCCACTATGCGTTCGGTGTAGCTATCCTGGCTATGGTTCTCTCTTTGGTAATTTTCGTCATCAACAGAAAGAAATTCCCCGATCCCAGCAAGAAGGTGGCTGCAAAAGCGGGCGACGCCACTATAGTGGAGATGAGCGCACAAGAGGTAAGACAGCGCATGTATGCATTGTTTGCCGTATTCGGTGTGGTAATTTTCTTCTGGTTCTCGTTCCATCAGAATGGGTTGACACTGACGTATTTTGCCAAGGAATATACAGATTTGAATTTGTTCGGCATGGCTATTTCCGCTGAGCTGTTCCAGTCTTTGAATCCGATTTTTGTGGTATCTCTGACGCCGGTTATCATGGCTGTCTTTGCAGCACAGCGTGCCAAAGGTAAAGAGCCTTCCACTCCTCGGAAGATTGCCATCGGTATGGGTATTGCTGCCACTGGCTTCCTTATAATGGCTATCGGTTCTTATGTAAGCAACTTGCCGATGCACAAGGATATTATCGCTCTGGGTACCTCTCCGGTGAAAGTGACTCCGCTGTTGCTGATGGTTACTTATCTGATATTGACCGTTGCCGAGTTGTACATATCTCCGTTGGGCATTTCATTCGTGTCCAAGGTGGCTCCTCCCAAATACCAGGGTATCATGCAGGGCGGTTGGCTGGGTGCTACTGCCATTGGTAACCAGTTGCTTGTTATCGGTGCTATCCTCTACGAAAGTATCCCTATCTGGATGACGTGGACGGTATTCGTAGTAGCGTGCTGCATTTCCATGTTCACCATGCTGTTCATGCTGAAATGGCTTGAAAAGGTGGCGAAGTAATCGGAAACGAAAGATAAAACTAAAGGCTGCGCAATGTTCGTAATGAACTGCGCAGCCTTTAGTTTTAGGAGGGGTTTTAATGCCGGGGTTCAGATGTCCAGCCCCATGATATAGTCGTTCATGTAATATCCGTTTCCTATCGGGAAATCTCCCTCGCGAAGTTTCCTCATTCCCATGTGCTCGTAAAACTGCAGTGCCTTGTTGTGGCGGTTCACATTCAGTTCCATCAGACAAGGTCCGGGATGCACTTCCTTGATGTACTTGATGGCTTCGCGGAAGAGGAAACTGCCGCAGTGTGCACCCTGGTAGTAGGGGAGTACATAAATCTTTTGCAGGTGGAACAAATCTTCCCCTTGCTGCTGCACGGACACATAGCCCGCTGCTTCACATTCCTCGTAGGCCAGGAAGTAGACGTGGCCTTCCTCCTCCATTTGTTTACGGATATTGTCCAATGAATACATCCATTCCATCATGTAGTCGGTCTGCTCGGGAGTAAGGATGTCCTTATACGTGACGGGAAATATTTGCTGCGCAAGTTTCTGAATCAGTGCGCAATCTGCTGTCGTTGCTTTTCTTATGGTAAACATATCGGTTGTATTTATATTGTTTGGGGCGTAAAGTTAAGCCTTTTTTGTGAAACAATCGTTATCTTTGCAGACCGTTACCGAACTAACTAATTCTGATTTTAAAAATTATGGCATTTACGAGCAACATTATGATTGTCCGCCACAGATTGCTGAAGGAACTGGTAAAGCTGTGGAATAACAACGAACTTGTGGATAAAATAGACCGGCTGCCCATCGAACTGAGTCCGAGACGGTCCAAGCATGCGGGACGCTGCTGCGTGCACAAAGAGCGTGCGGTGTGGAAATACAAGTCATTGCCGCTGCTGGGACTCGATATGGAGGATGAGACGGATGAGTTGACCTCCTTGTCGGAGTACGCTGCCCGTGCACTGGACAGAGCGGAAAATGGCAGGCCGAAAGACAATATCATGTGTGTGATTGACGAAGCTTGTTCGGCATGTGTGCAGATTAACTACGAGATTACGAACCTCTGCCGCGGATGTACGGCACGCAGTTGCCAGGTGAATTGTCCCAAAAAGGCAGTGCATGTCAAGGAGAGCGGTCAGGCATGGATTGACCATGATGCATGTATCAGTTGCGGCATCTGCCATAAGAGTTGTCCCTACCATGCCATTGTTTATATTCCCGTACCTTGTGAGGAAGCTTGTCCCGTGAAAGCCATCAGTAAGGATGAGAAGGGGATAGAGCATATTGACGAAAGCAAATGTATCTATTGCGGAAAGTGTCTCAATGCATGTCCATTCGGAGCAATTTTCGAAATATCGCAGGTGTTCGACGTGTTGCACGGAATCCGCAAGGGTGAGCAGGTGGTGGCTATCGTGGCTCCGTCCATCCTGGGGCAGTTCAAGACGACTATTGAACAAGTATATGGCGCATTGAAACAAGTCGGTTTTACGGATGTCATCGAGGTGGCTCAGGGAGCGATGGATACCGTCAGCAACGAGGCGCACGAGCTGATTGAGAAGCTGGAGGAGGGTCAGAAGTTTATGACGACTTCCTGCTGTCCGTCTTATATAGAATTGGTGAACAAGCATATTCCTGCCATGAAGCCTTACGTGTCGGGCACCGGTTCGCCGATGTATTATGCTGCCCGCATTGCTAAAGAGAAGTATCCGGATGCGAAGGTGGTCTTCATAGGTCCTTGCGTTGCCAAGCGCAAAGAGGCGCAGCGCGACGAGGCGGTGGACTTTATCATGACTTTCGAGGAGGTGGCTTCCGTGCTTGCCGGATTGGATATTCAGATGGAGCAGGCACAGCCCTATTCCATGAGTTTCACTTCCGTGCGCGAGGCGCATGGCTTTGCGCAGGCGGGGGGCGTGATGGGTGCCGTGAAAGCCTATCTGAAGGAAGAGGCAGACAAAATCAATGCCGTACAAATGGCTAATCTGGATAAGAAGGCTATCGGTGCGTTGCGTGCTTACGCCAAGTCGGGCAAGGCTCCGGGGCAATTTATTGAAGTGATGGCTTGCGAGGGCGGTTGTATTACCGGGCCATGTTCGCATAATGAAATAACTGCCGGAAAGCGCCAGCTGACGCAGGAGTTGGCAAAGAGAAAAGAGACGTATTAGCCCTTTGTCCGTTTATATGAAGCATTTGATTGACAAATTGCGGAGCAATCGCAGGCTGGATGCCGGGGAGTATAAAGCCTTGCTTCTTAGCCGGGACATAGAACTTGCAGCCTACCTGCAGGAGCTTGCCCGGGAAGAAGCGCTTGCTCGCTTTGGCAATAAAATCTTCATTCGCGGACTGATTGAGATAACCAACCATTGCCGCAATAACTGCTACTATTGCGGCATACGGAAGGAGAACCGGAACATAGTCCGTTATGAGCTGGCGCAGGAGGAGATTCTTTCGTGTTGCCATGAAGGCTATCGGTTGGGCTTTCGAACCTTTGTGCTGCAAGGGGGCGAAGCGCCGGCGGTGAAGGATGAGGGGATGGTGGAGACAGTTGCCGCCATCCGGCAATCCTTCCCGGATTGTGCCATTACCTTATCCTTGGGCGAGAAATCGCGGGAAGCCTACGAACGTTTCTTCCTGGCAGGTGCCAACCGCTATCTGTTACGGCACGAAACCTGCAACGAAGGGCACTATCGCAAGCTCCATCCGGCAGAGATGTCCCTTCCCCACCGGTTACAATGTCTGGAGTGGTTGAAGGAGATAGGCTATCAAGTGGGAACCGGAATCATGGTAGGCAGTCCTTACCAGACGGTGGACCATTTGGTAGAAGACATTCTTTTCATCGAACGGTTTCATCCGGAGATGATAGGCATGGGACCTTTTCTTCCGCATCACGATACTCCGTTTTCTTCTTTTCTTCCGGGAGATATGGAGTTGACGCTGAAGTTGCTTTCTATCTTCCGGCTGATGCAGCCTTTCGCACTGATACCTGCTACCACTGCCCTGGCCACACTTGCTCCGGACGGGCGGGAGCGGGGGATATTGGCAGGCGCCAATGTCGTGATGCCTAATCTTTCGCCTTCTAACCAGCGAGCGAAGTACTCCCTCTATGATAACAAAGCCTCTGCGGGTGCCGAAGCCGCAGAAGGTTTGCAAAAATTGGAGGAACAACTGAAAGGGATAGGTTACGAGGTATCAAAAGAGAGAGGAGATTATGAGAATGGAGAATTGACCGTCGATAATTGATAATTTTCAAATCTTCATTCTTTATTTTAATTACCAATTATCAATTTACGAAGTGTATAACATAAAGTCAAGACAAGCGGAAGAATTCATCAATCACCAAGAGATATTGGATACGTTAGAGTATGCGCAGGTAAACCGCAACAACCGTCCGCTCATCGAAAGTCTGATTGACAAGGCTGCTTTGTGCCAGGGTCTTTCCCATCGGGAAGCAGCCCTGCTGCTGGAATGTGACGAGCCGGGACTGGTGGAGCGCATCTTCCATCTGGCACGCGAAATCAAACAGAAATTCTATGGTAACCGCATCGTGATGTTTGCCCCGCTTTATCTTTCCAACTATTGCGTGAACGGTTGCGTCTATTGCCCGTATCATGCCAAGAACCGTACCATTCCCCGCAAGAAACTCTCGCAAGAGGAGATACGCCGCGAGGTTGTCGCCTTGCAGGACATGGGGCATAAACGCCTTGCCCTGGAAGCCGGAGAGGACCCGCGAAACAACCCTATCGACTATATCCTGGAGTCCATCCGCACCATTTACAGCATCCATCACAAAAACGGAGCCATCCGCCGGGTGAATGTCAACATAGCCGCCACTACGGTGGAGAACTACCGGTTGCTGAAAGAAGCAGGCATCGGCACCTATATCCTTTTTCAAGAGACTTACAGCAAAGAGCATTACGAAGCCCTGCATCCCACAGGACCCAAGAGTAACTATGCCTACCACACCGAAGCGATGGACCGCGCCATGGAGGGCGGCATCGATGACGTAGGTATCGGCGTATTGTTCGGTCTGAACACCTATCGCTATGACTTCGTAGGACTGCTGATGCATGCCGAACATCTGGAAGCTGCCTTTGGCGTGGGTCCGCATACTATCAGCGTGCCGCGTATCTGTCCGGCAGATGACATTTCGACCGAAGATTTTCCCGATGCCATCTCGGATGAGATGTTCTGCCGTATTGTGGCAGTGGCGCGTATTGCGGTGCCTTATACGGGAATGATTATTTCCACCCGTGAGTCGGAAGCCGTACGCCGTCGGGTGCTCGAACTGGGTGTTTCGCAGATAAGCGGCGGTTCACGCACCAGCGTAGGAGGTTATGCCGTGCCGGAAGCCAAAGAGGAAGACTCCTCCCAATTCGATGTGAGCGACCGGCGTACGCTGGATGAAGTGGTGAGCTGGCTGCTCGACCTGGGGCATATCCCCAGCTTCTGCACCGCCTGCTACCGTAAGGGACGTACCGGAGACCGCTTCATGTCGCTCGTCAAGCGCGGACAGATAGCAAACTGCTGTCAGCCCAATGCACTGATGACATTAAAAGAATATCTGGAGGACTATGCTTCCCCCGAAACCAAGGAGAAGGGCATACGGCTGATTTGTGAGGAGATGACACATATCCCGAACCCTAAGATACGGGCGATAGCCGAACGCAACCTCCAGGAAATAGGAGAAGGGAAAAGAGACTTTAGATTTTAGCTTTCGGATTTATGAATAATACACCTCATTCCAACCGTCTGCACATTGCCGTCTTTGGGCGGCGGAACAGTGGAAAGTCCAGCCTGGTCAATGCCTTGACCGGGCAAGACACGGCATTAGTATCCGCAACGCCCGGCACTACTACCGACCCCGTGACTAAAGCCATGGAGGTATATCCTTTGGGACCGTGCCTTTTTATCGATACCCCCGGTTTTGATGATGACGAAGGCGAGTTGGGCGGTATGCGCGTGGAGCGTACCTTAAAGACGGTGGAGAAAGCGGACATCGCCCTCTTGCTCTATGAAGCTGACGGAACGCTGGAACAGCAATGGATAAAGCTGCTGGCAGCGCGCGAAATTCCCGTGATACTGATACTGAATAAAGCTGATTCGCGTCAAGACACCGCTTCCGTGGTGCTTCGGATTGAAAAGGAGTGCGGGCAGGTTCCCGTTGTGGTCAGTGCCAAAGAGGGTACCGGCATTCAAGGCATCTTCGATGCTATTCTCGAAAAGCTTCCCGAGAATTTTGGTGAGCAGACCATCACGGGAAACTTGGTAAGCGAGGGTGATGTCGTCCTACTGGTTATGCCCCAGGATATGCAAGCCCCAAAAGGCCGTCTCATTCTTCCGCAAGTGCAGACCATCCGCGAGTTGCTGGACAAGAAGTGCCTGGTGATGAGTTGCACCACCGACAAGCTGCAAGTTTCCCTGCAAGCCCTTGCCCGTCCGCCCAAGCTGATTATCACCGATTCACAAGTATTTCCCATCGTCTATCAGCAAAAGCCTGCCGAGAGTAGTCTTACTTCCTTCTCGGTTCTTTTTGCCGGTTATAAAGGAGATATCAATGCCTTCGTGGAGGGGGCTGCCGCTATCCATAGCTTGACACCCCAATCGCGTGTACTGATAGCCGAAGCCTGCACCCATGCTCCGCTGACTGAGGACATCGGTACCGTCAAAATTCCCCGCCTGCTACGAAAACGCATCGGCGGGGAGTTGCAGATAGACTTCGTCTCCGGAAATGACTTTCCCATAGACTTGTCCCGATATGATTTGATTATCCATTGCGGCGCCTGCATGTTCAACCGGAAATATGTGCTCAATCGTATAGCCCATGCCCGTGCGCAACATATTCCTATGACGAACTACGGAGTGGCAATAGCCTGCCTGAGTGGTATACTGGACAAGATAATCATTCCTTGGGATGGATATCCGCAAGGTTGAAATGAGTTATTCCAGCTCCTCCAATATCTTCTTAACATCAATTGGTTGCAGCCTTCCGTACACCTTTTCGCCAATCATCACTACGGGTGCCAGTCCGCAGGCGCCTACGCAACGCAGGCAGTCGAGGGAGAATTTGCCGTCCGGAGTCGTTTCGCCCACTTCAATGCCCAGCACGCGTTTGAACTCTTCGAGCAGTTTCTCCGAACCACGCACGTAGCAGGCGGTACCCATACACACGGAGATGGGATGCTTCCCCTTGGGCAGCATCGTAAAGAAAGTATAGAACGTCACCACGCCGTACACGCGAGATACGGGAATACCCAGTTGGGCGGCAATGATACGCTGCATCTCTTCGGGCAGGTAGCCGTGTAGGTGCTGGGCTTCGTGGAGTATATTGATAAGTTCGCCGGGCTGGTTGCCATGCTTGTCACAAATGGCACGCACTTGTTTGACAACGTCACAAGCCAATTTTATTTCTGACATAGTTCTTCTGTTTTTTAGCGGTTAATCCATAGACTTGTTGAAGTAGTGTGTATGCAGCAGATGTTCCGCGGTTTCACTGAGCGGCTTGCCCAGATACTCTTCATACAGTGTCTTGATATAGGGGTTCTCGTGCGACTTCCGCAACGGTTTGTTGGCGTCCTCGCGATACAGCGCATTGGCACGTGCATAGAGCACGTCCGAATTGCCGTGGTGCAGCGGTTGGCCGCCACCGCCGATACAGCCGCCGGGACAAGCCATGATTTCAATTACATGATACTCGTTGTGCCCGTTGCGGATGTCCTCCAGCAGATGGCGTGCATTGCCCAGACCGTGGGCGATGCCTACTTTCAGTTCAAAGCCGTCCAGGTCGATGGTGGCGCGGCGTACACCGGCGAGTCCGCGCACTTGCTCAAAGTTTACATTATCCAGCGTCCGTCCCGTATAGATTTCGTAGACGGAGCGCAAGACTGCCTCCATCACGCCGCCGGTAGTGCCGAAGATAACGCCTGCACCCGTTGAGGCTCCCATCGGCAGGTCGAACTCTTTATCGGTCAGCAGTGTGAATCCTATGTTGGCGCGTCGGATGAGGCGTGCCAGCTCGCGGGTGGATATGGAGTAGTCCACGTCGGGATTGCCGTCTGTCTTGAACTCCTCTCGGTCGCATTCGTATTTCTTTGCCAGGCAGGGCATGATGGATACCACTACCAGCTTCTCACGGGGAATGCCCATCTTCTTTGCCCAGAATGTCTTGGCTATGGAGCCGAACATCTGTTGCGGCGAGCGTGCCGTAGAGGGTATGTCGAGCATGTCGGGGAAGTGGTGCTCGAAGAAGTTGACCCATGCCGGACAGCAGGAGGTAAGGATAGGCAGGCGGACGGACTTGTCGCCTTGGAGGTAACGGGTCAGGCGGTTCAGTATCTCGGCTCCTTCTTCCATGATGGTGAGGTCGGCGGCAAAGTCCGTGTCGAACACGTAGTCGAAACCCAGTTCGCGCAGGGCATATACCATCTTGCCCGTCACCAGTGTGCCGGGGGGCAGACCGAACTCTTCGCCCAGGGCGGCTCGTACGGCAGGTGCCGTCTGCACAATGACCACTTTGTCTGGATTGGCAAGGTCCTCGAGCAGGCGGTTGGTATGGTCGCGTTCCGTCAACGCGCCTACGGGGCAGACGGCTACGCACTGCCCGCAGTAGGTGCACTCACTGTCCGTCATCATCTTGTCGAAGGCGGGGGCAATGGTGGTGTTGAATCCGCGGCGGATGGCACCCAGCGCGCCTACGGTCTGCACGTCGTTGCAGACACTCTCGCAGCGGCGGCAGAAGATACATTTGTCCATGTTGCGGACGATGGACGAAGTCACCTCCCGCTTGCGGGGTGATAGCTCGCCGCCGTTGAAGGGCATGGTGCGGATGTTGAAGCGCAGTGCCAGCGTTTGTAGCTCGCAGTTGCCGCATTTGGGGCAGGTGAGGCAGTCGTTGGGATGGTCGGACAGGATGAGTTCGGCAACCACCTTGCGGGCATTCATCACGCGCAGGGTGCTGGTACGCACCACCATTTCCTCCGTACAGCGGGTGGCGCAGGCGGGGGCGAGGTTGCGCCGTCCTTCCACTTCAACCACACAGATGCGGCACGATGCGGGGTTGTTCTTGATGCAGGTACCCTTCAGGTCGATGTGACAAAGGGTAGGGATGTCGATACCTATTTTGCGGGCGGCTTTCAGGATGGTAGCGCCTTCGGGCACGGTGATGTAGTGCCGGTCTATTTGCAGGGTAATTTGTTTCTTTTCCATGGCAATGGGGGATTAGCAGACAGATATGGCTTTGAACTTGCAGCGTGCCATGCACATGCCGCACTTGATGCACTTGTCCGGATTGATGACGTGGGGCTTGCGCACATCTCCCAGAATGGCGTCTGCCGGACAATGCTTGAAGCAGAGGTGACAGCCGATGCACAACTCCGGATTGATGGTGTAGGTGAGCAGTGACTTGCATTGCCGGGCGCGGCAGGTCTTCTCCCTGACGTGCTTCACGTATTCGTCGTAGAAGTTGTTGAGGGTGGAGAGTACTGGGTTGGGCGAAGTCTGCCCCAGTCCGCAGAGGGCGGTGTCCTTTATCACTTGTCCCAGGGTGGAGAGGGTTTGCAGGTCTTTCTCGCTGCCACGTCCTTCGGTTATCTTGTTCAGTATTTCCAGCAGGCGCTTGTTGCCGATGCGGCAAGGGGTGCATTTTCCGCACGACTCCTCTACCGTGAAGTCCAGATAGAAGCGGGCTACGGACACCATGCAGTCGTCCTCATCCATTACAATCATGCCGCCGGAACCCATCATGGAACCTTCGGCAAGCAGGTTGTCGAAGTCTATCGGGGTATCCAGATGCTTCTCCGTCAGGCAGCCGCCCGAAGGACCTCCGGTCTGCACAGCCTTGAACTTCTTGCCGCCTTTGATGCCGCCGCCTATTTCGTAGATTACTTCGCGGAGGGTGGTTCCCATCGGAACCTCTATCAATCCTACGTTATTTATTTTTCCTGCAAGGGCAAAAACTTTTGTCCCCTTGGAGAATTCAGTTCCGATAGTTGAGAACCATTCTGCACCGCGTGTCAATATAATAGGTATGTTGGCAAGCGTCTCCGCATTGTTCACGTTGGTGGGTTTGCCCAGATAGCCGGACTCTGCCGGGAAGGGAGGTTTCAAGGTAGGCTCTCCGCGCTTTCCCTCCATGGAGTGGATGAGTGCCGTCTCTTCGCCACAGACAAAGGCGCCTGCGCCATAGCGTATCTCGATGTCGAAGCAGAAGCCGGTGCCGAAGATGTTGTCTCCCAGCAATCCGTATTCGCGGGCTTGTGCAATGGCAGTCTTTAGCCGTTGGATGGCAAGCGGATATTCGGCACGGATGTAGACCAAGCCTTTGGACGAACCTATGGAGTAGCCGCAAAGCGCCATCGCTTCTACAATGGAGTGCGGGTCGCCTTCCATGATGGAGCGGTCCATAAATGCGCCGGGGTCACCTTCGTCGGCATTGCACACCACGTACTTGGTGTCGGCTTGCTGCCGGCTGGCAAGTTCCCATTTCCTTCCGGTGGGGAAACCGCCGCCGCCGCGTCCACGCAGACCGGAGCGCTTTATTTCTTCTATTACCGCTTCCGGCGTACCGTTCAGCAGGCTGTCTGCCAGTGCGCGGTAACCGTTCAAGCCGATGTATTCTTCTATATTCTCCGGGTCGATGAAGCCGCAGTTTCGTAGGGCGATGCGCATCTGCTTCCGGTAGAAGTCCATGTGCTTGGAGTCGCTGACGGCCTTTTCTGTTTTCGGGTCCACATAGAGCAGCCGTTCTATCTTCCGTCCGCCGATGATGTGTTCGCTGACTATTTCTTCCGCATCTTCGGGAGTGACCTGCGTATAGAAGGTATTGTCGGGGATAATCTTAACAATCGGTCCTTTCTCGCAGAAGCCGAAGCATCCGGTGGTGATTACATTTACTTGGTCGGTAATCTTGTTTTTCTCGAGTGCCTGCTGAAGTTTTTCAGCGATGACATGGCTGGCGGATGCCTTGCATCCCGTGCCGCCGCAAATCAGAATCTGCAGATGTTTAGTGCCTGCCGCCAGTCCGCAGCATTGTTCGGCCACTGCTTCATTGCTTTGTTCGCGCAACAGAAGTGCGTTTTCTGCCCTCTTCTTGATTGCTTCCAAATCATGGATAGTTAGTACTTTCATTACGTAATAGATTAGGGCCAGAAACAAAGATATGAAAAGCTTTTAGAATAGCAAAAAGAAAGTAGGTAAAGATTAGAATGGGGAAATTTCCCTATTTATATTACATTATGATATTGATTATACTTGTCCTATGAACATAGTAAAGTAGCTCTCGTCTTGTTAATTATGCTTAATATAAGGTACTTTGTAATACAAGGTACTGATATAATACATATATTTGTGTCATACAAGGAACAACAATAGAATGAATGAGAACACTCATTACTCTATTGCGCAGCAAAATAGTAAATCGTAAATTGTCAAATAGTAAATACCATTATGGATGTAAACAATGTAAAGTCGCAAATGCGCAAGGGCATGCTTGAATATTGCATCATGTTGCTGCTTCACAAGGAGCCGGCTTACGCTTCGGATATCATTCAGAAGTTGAAAGAAGCCAGACTGATTGTAGTGGAAGGTACACTTTATCCGTTGCTCACCCGTCTGAAGAACGACGACTTGCTGGGTTATGAATGGATTGAGTCTACGCAAGGTCCTCCACGTAAGTATTACCGGTTGACGGAAAAAGGAGAAGTCTTTCTCGGTGAACTGGAAATGTCCTGGAAAGAGTTGAACGAGACGGTGAATCACATCAGCAATTCTTGAAATGACCACAGAGAATATGCTGCATTCGCCGAATGGTAAATAGTAAATCGTAAATAGTCAAATTGTAAATAAATAGTGTGTTATGAAAAAGACATTAACTGTAAATTTAGGTGGAACCGTTTTTAATATTGATGATGACGCATACCGCCTTTTGGATAATTATCTGAGTAATCTCAAGATACACTTCCGTAAGGAAGCCGGTGCCGACGAGATTGTAGATGATATAGAACGCCGCATTTCCGAACTCTTTGCCGAGAAATTGTCGGCCGGTTCACAAGTAATCACGATTGCCGATGTGGAAGAGGTGATTGCCCGCATGGGAAAGCCGGAGGACATGGAGACGGAAGGAGAGAGCAGCAGTGCCGATGCCGGTAGTACAAATGCCGGAGGTGGTTATGGTGCCGGTGCATGGAGCAGCAATACCGCTTATAGCACTACACGCCGCCGTCTCTACCGCAATCCTGATGACAAGATGCTGGGTGGTGTCATTAGTGGAATGGCTGCCTATCTGGGTTGGGATGTGACTTTGCTCCGTCTGTTGCTGCTTGTCGTCTTGATTTGTGGGGTAGGAACGTTGATACCGGTTTATATCGTATGTTGGCTGATTATCCCGGAAGCCCGCACGGCTGCCGAGAAGTTAAGCATGCGCGGTGAGGCTGTTACGGTAGAGAATATCGGAAAGACGGTGACGGATGGCTTCGAGAAGGTTGCCAATGGGGTGAATGATTATATGAGGTCGGACAAGCCCCGTACTTTCTTGCAGAAGTTGGGAGATACGCTGGTGATGGTAGTCGGTTGGCTGTTGAAAATCTGTCTGGTGATATTCGCCATTATTTGCAGTCCGATACTGTTTGTGTTTGGAGTGGTATTCGTGGCGCTGTTGTTTGCTGCGATAGCGGTGGCTGTTGGTGGTGGTGCAGCTCTCATTTCCCTTTTCCCGATGGCTGATGTGGTACTGCCTACTTCTCCACTGTCTGCCATTGTGATGTACATTGCAGGAATCTTGCTGGTAGGAATTCCTTTGGTCAGCCTTGTGTGGGCCATCTTTAGCCAGATATTCAAGTGGCAGCCGATGAACTCCGGCTTGAAGTGGACGCTGGTTATCCTTTGGATTGTAAGTGCGGCTTGTTTCGGAATCTGTTTTGCGGTGCAGGGGGCTACTTTCCCGGAATTGGGTATCTTTAATTTCTGAGAATAGTAATTTCTTTTTTAATTGATATCGTGTTTGTGGAAATCTGATTTCTATAAACACGATATTTTTTATTTGGTTGTAATTGGTTGTTATACAGTGAAATATTGCGTTTGGAAAAGGCGTTTTTTAAACGTTCGTTTAATGAACGCAAAGATAACGTGTATTTTTGAATCTCGCAAAATGTTTAATAAAAATATTCTATAAATTTCTTTTTAGTGAGTATAATACTTTGTCAGTAAGCCTGTTGCATTGTATTTCTCTAACTTCTTCCTTTTACTAATTTTTAAGTAATCTTCCCTCTTTAATTTTCTTAAATATTGACGTTCAAAAAACGAACGTCTATTGAACGCTTTTTGCTTGCAATAGATTCGTTTACAGCATTTTACCTGTTAGGTAATGAATGACTGCAAAAAATCTGTTGACAAGAAGGGCATAAAGCTTGTCGTATTCTACATAAAGTGTCCGCAAGTGATTGAATTCCAAGTGTATGCAAGGAATTTAAAGCCCCAAGAGAACACCCTTGTCTGAACAAAAGCATAAAAATGGGAATAGAGAAAGAGGTCGAAATCTGGTATGCTATGCGTGCCACCTACCGCAGAGAACCGGATGCCATGCATCTGCTCAAGAAAGAAAACTTGGGCTGTTTCATTCCTATGCAATACAAGATATGTATAAAAAAAAGGAAAAAAGTCCGTGCTCTGGTTCCGGTCGTTCATAATCTGCTTTTTGTCCATGCCCGTCCTTCCAATGTGCAGCGTGTCAAGTCTCAAGTCACTTATCTGCAATATATCACCGATACCCGCAGTGGGCAGAAGATTATTGTCCCAGACGGTCAGATGCAGCGTTTCATTGCCGTATCCGGCACTTACGATGATCATCTTCTTTATTTTCAACCGGATGAATTGAACTTGTCCAAAGGTACCAAAGTCCGGATTACCGGCGGTGAATTTGAGGGGCAAGAGGGGATATTTCTGAAGGTAAAGGGCGCACGTGACCGTCGCGTGGTTATCGAAATACAAGGTGTCATAGCTGTTGCCATGGCCACTATCCATCCCGATCTTATAGAAGTAATCGGCTGAACTTTAATTTTTAATTTTTAATTCTATAATTGCTTATGTCTCTTTCCGAAGAAGCAATCACTCTTCAGCGTGCTGCGCACGAACTGATGTATTTGGGTATGGACGGCAGTCCCGTCTATAGCGATGACTTGTCACGGCGGAACGGTGAGGTCTACCGTCTTACCATGGCTTTGTACCGGTCGGGTGTAAAAGGCACTACCATCGAAGAGCAGGCAAATGTCTGTCTTGCCCTTCTTATGGGTTACAGCGCCTCTTTTGTGGACCATGGCGAAAAGCAGCGGCATGTCCAGAAAGTGCTGGACTGTTGTTGGGATGTGCTCGATGCCCTTCCCGCTTCCTTACTGAAGCTCCGTCTGCTTACCGCCTGCTACGGTGAAGTGTTCGACGAGTCTTTGGCCGACGAAGGCCGTTCCATCATCGCCTCCTGGGATTCCTTATCACTTACTCCCGAACAGCAGGAAGCGGTTGATGAGTTTCAGAATGTGACAGACAATCCCTATCCGTGGGAATATATCGATGAATAAAACTTTTCATTATAATGCTTAACAATAAATCCGTATTGATTACCGGAGGAACGGGTTCCTTCGGAAAGAAGTTTGTGGAAACCATCCTCCGTGATTATCCGCAAGTAAAGAAAATCATTATTTACTCCCGCGATGAGCTGAAGCAATTTGAGCTGAAACAGAAATATCCCGGTCATAAGTATCCGCAACTGCGTTTCTTTATCGGTGATGTCCGTGACCTCGAACGCCTGACGCGGGCTTGCGAAGGAGTGGACGTGATTATCCATGCAGCCGCCATCAAGCAGGTGGATACCGCTGAATACAATCCCGAAGAGTGCATCAAAACCAATGTACACGGTGCGCAGAATGTGATAAAGGCTGCTCTTGCCACCGGTGTACAGCATGTGGTGGCCCTTTCTACCGACAAGGCATGTGCCCCCATCAATCTTTATGGCGCCACCAAGCTCACTTCCGACAAGCTGTTTACTGCTGCCAACAATATCAGCGGTTCCAAGAACATCAGGTTCTCCGTAGTCCGTTATGGCAATGTGATGGGTTCCCGCGGTTCCGTAATCCCTTTCTTTATCAACAAGCGTGACAACGGGGCGAAGGAACTTCCCATAACCGATATGCGCATGACCCGTTTCAACATTTCGCTGGAAGCCGGTGTCGCTTTGGTCATGTATGCCATCGGACATCACCTGGGTGGTGAAATCTTTATTCCTAAGATTCCTTCCTATCATATCCAGGACGTGGCTACCGCCATTGCACCCAATCTGCCGCAGGTGGAAGTGGGCATCCGTCCGGGAGAGAAGCTGCACGAGGAGATGATTACTGTAACCGATGCTCTTGATACAATCGATTTGGGCAGATATTATGTCATTCTTCCTTCCGTATCTTTCAAGCACAGTCGCGAAGAGTTCATCAGACATCACAATGCAATGCCCGTTCCCGACGGTTTCCACTACAGCAGTGACAACAATACGGAGTGGGAGACAGTAGAGACTATGCGCGAGAATATAAAGAAATACGTTGACCCTAATTTCGAGGTGAAATGATAAGCAAGCCTATTCCATACGGTCGTCAGCATATCACAGATGAGGATATCCGGGCAGTCATCGATACCCTGAAAAGCGATTACCTGACACAAGGTCCCAAAATCAGGGAATTTGAAACGAAATTTGCCGAATATGTAGGTGCACAATATGCCGTAGCGGTGAACAATGCCACTTCGGGGCTTCATCTTGCAGCTACCGCACTGAATGTAAAGCCGGGCGACAAGGTGATTGTCACTCCCATGACCTTTGCTGCCAGTGCCAACTGCATCCGCTATTGTGGCGGCGAGGTGGTATTCTGTGATATTGACAAGGATACTTACCTCATGGATATCCGTAAACTCGAAGCCATGCTTAAAGCTTCTCCCCGCGGTACTTACAAAGGTATTGTTCCGGTTGATTTTGCAGGCTATCCTTTGGATCTGGAAGAGTTCAGAAAGCTTGCCGACGAGTACGGCTTGTGGATTATAGAGGATGCCTGCCATGCTCCCGGCGGCTATTTCATGGACAGTAAAGGCAAGAAACAACATTGTGGTAACGGTTGTTTTGCCGACTGTGCCGTATTCTCTTTCCATCCCGTGAAACATATCGCTACGGGTGAGGGAGGCATGGTGACCACCAACAGCAAGGAGCTCTATGACAAGCTTTGTCTTTACCGTACGCATGGCATTACGAAAGACCCTGCTTTATTGCACGAGCATCATGGCGGTTGGTATTATGAGATGCAGGAGTTAGGGTATAATTACCGTCTGACTGATTTTCAGGCTGCCCTGGGTATTTCTCAGCTGGAGCGTGCGAAAGCAGGTCTGGACCGCCGCCATGAAATCGTAAGACGCTATAATGAAGCGTTTTCCGGAATCGATGGCATCAAGACTCCGTTCAATGCTGCCGATGTCTATCATGCTTATCACCTTTATGTCATTCAAGTGGCTGACCGCTTGGGCCTTTATAATTATTTGCACGAGAACAATGTCTATGCGCAGGTTCATTATGCTCCGCTTCATCTGATGCCTTACTATCAGCAGTGGGGCAATAGGAAAGGCGATTTCCCGATAGTGGAAGAATATTATGAGCATTGCTTGAGCCTGCCGATGTATCCCACGCTGACGAACGAGGAACAGGAGTATGTGATTAACAAGGTTATAGAATATATAAAACAATGATTACTTCCATTTCTATTGAAGCTATTGAAAAGCAGCTTTTGCAGCAACTTTCCTCTTTTTTCTTCTTGAGTGAAGAAGATGAGATGTTAATAAATATAAAAATGGGGGGGGTAATTTCTCGTTGTGAATATTGTTTTTCCCGTACGAAAAATAAGTATTACTCATGCGACGGTGAGACATACTTCAACCCTTATCAAAGTGCACAATATACAATTTTTCTCTATTTTTTTGCTAACACCATTTCTCAAGATACTGATAACCGTTTATTGGCAGATAAGTTGTATTATTTGAATAAGATAATGAATGGGTGTGATTTGTATCATGAGGTAAATCTTCCTCATTATTTTACGTTGGATCATCCGGTCGGTAGCGTTATGGGACGGGCTGAATATGGTGAAGGATTCAGTTTTGGGCAAAATTGCACGGTGGGAAACAATAAAGGAATTTATCCGGTTTTAGGTGAAAATGTGCGGATGTGTGCAAATTCTTCTATTATCGGTAACTGCCGGATAGGTGACAATGTGATTATCGGGGCAAATTCTGGTGTGAAAGATGAGGATGTGCCGGACAATTCAATTGTTTTCGGGTATTCTCCCCATTTAATTATAAAGGCTAAACGATGAAAAATATCTGTATTATTCCTGCCCGTGGCGGCAGTAAACGTATTCCGCGTAAGAATATCAAAACCTTTATGGGCAAGCCTATTATTGCATACTCCATTGAGGCGGCTTTGCAGAGCGGACTTTTTGACGAAGTAATGGTTTCGACCGATGATGAAGAGATAGCGGAGATAGCTTGCGGATACGGGGCCAAAGTTCCTTTTATGCGCAGTGCTGAGACCTCGAATGATTATGCCGGCACGGCCGATGTAATTCTTGAAGTTTTAGAGATGTATAAAGAGCGAGGCAGGGAATTTGATACAGTTTGTTGCATTTACTCGACAGCTCCTTTTGTCACTCCTGAAAGGCTTCGGGAAGCATACGGAAAAATGAATTCGGAGATTGATTCTGTTTTCACTTGTGTGGCTTATTCCTATCCTATACAGCGTAGCCTTCATATTGTAGACGGGAGAATCGGTATGGTTTATCCCGAATACATGAATGCACGTTCCCAAGATTTGGAGCCGATTTATCATGATGCCGGTCAGTTCTATTTTTCTCGCATAAACTCCTTTGTAGAGAGCCGAACCTTTTGGGGGAAGAACACAGCCGGACTGGTACTTTCCGAACTCGAAGTGCAGGACCTCGATACGCTGACTGACTGGACATTGGCGGAGATGAAGTATGAGTTACTTCATAGATGATGTAATGCAGAAAATCTATTTCCGTGCCGACGCAAGCGCTACCATCGGTTACGGTCACTTTATCCGTACTCTGGCTTTGGCCGATATGCTGAAGGACGATTTCGATTGTACCTTCTTTACTTGCCATCCTACCTCATATCAGGTAAGTGAGATGGAGAAGGTATGTCCTTTCATCCCCTTGCAAGAGGAAACGCATTCTGCTGATTTCCTTTCCCATTTGCAAGGTGATGAAATTGTGGTGCTCGACAATTATTTCTTCACTACCGATTATCAGCGTGCCATTAAGCAAAAAGGTTGCCGCCTGGTGTGTGTGGATGACATGCACGACAAGCACTATGTGGCAGATGTTGTGATTAATCATACTTTGACTGACTCCGGACTTTTTGATGTGGAACCTTACACTAAACTTTGTTTGGGATTCGACTGGGCATTACTGCGTAGACCGTTTATAGAAGCTGTAAACAAACTCTGTTCTTGTGCAAAACGTACAGAAAGTATAACCATTACTTTTGGTGGTGTGGATTCCTTTGACTTTACTGGCCATTACATTCGTGAAGCTATGCAATTGCCTACTGTCAGCCAGATAACTGCAGTGGTAGGTGATGCTTATCAACCTCAAAAGCCGAGGGTACGGGATAGGCGAGTGTCTTATTGCTCCAATTTAACAGCTCAACAGATGGCCGAACTTTTTTGTGCTTCCGATTGGGTGATCTGTTCAGCAAGTACTGTAAGTATTGAGGCCATTGCTTGTGGTGCCAAGTTGGCTGTAGGTTGGTATGTAGATAATCAGGCTGATTATTATTCACTGTTAACCTCTACTGGAGGAGTTCTTCCTTTAGGAAATATTAAGGATAATCCCATACCTCTGACATCTTTAGAGATTGCTGGGGTTGATAACTTGCAGATAAAGAGTGGTATTCGTGAACGCTATATTAATCTGTTTGAAGAATTGGGAAGAAATGTGCATTGACGATGATCGCATTCTTTTCGGAAAAATTCTCATAATGGACAATTGATGCAGGAATAGAACAGATAATTTTAATTATTTAGCAATTGAATGATACAAATAGACAAACAAGCGGTTTATAAATATCATGGTTATGTTTTCCAACACTTCTCTATTTTGTCGGAAGAACTCCTAAAGCAAATATTGGATTGGAGGAATACTTTTGAGATAAGGCAGTTTATGTATAATACAGATGTAATATCTCTTGAAAATCACTTGAATTTTACGAAAACCCTTGCTCAACGAGAAGATTGTTACTATTGGTTAGTAACAAAAGATAATGTTCCCTATGGTGTCTTCAATCTGACCAATATAGACCATGAAAGAAGAATCGCTGAATTAGGCTATTATATGGCACCTTCCCAAATGAAAAGTGGAGGGGGACTTGATTTTGTTTATACTATCATCTGTTTTTCTTTTGAGGTTGCAAAATGTATAAAACTGGTAGGTTCAATTGATATAAACAATACCGATGCATTGTTATTGGATGAGTTTTTAGGCTTTGTTTTGGGTGATACGGTGGAATCCGACGGATGTTGTCATAACCGGAAATTCATTGAATGGGAGCTTTCAGAACTTCATTATAGAAGTACTACAGTATATAGAAATGATATACGTAAATTGGTCCGCTTTATTAGAGATAAACGCAAATAGAGAATCATGTTATCAAATTTTCATTTTCACCATATAGGATACGCTGTTACCAGTATTGAAAAAACAATGTATTATTACATTGATGGGGGATATTCTTGTTCATCTGTGATATTTGATCCAATACAGAATGTAAATATCTGTTTCCTTACAAAAGAAGGAGAGCCTATGATTGAACTTCTTGAACCTGTTGATGAGAATTCTCCAATCAATAAAAATCTTGAGAAGAATGGAGTTTGTCCGTATCATTGCTGTTATAGTGTAGAAAATATAGAAGATGCCATCGCACGGCTTCGTAAAATGAGGTTCATGGTGGTAAGCTATCCGGCAGAAGCAGTAGCTCTCAATAATCATCGGGTAGCTTTTCTCTATAATAAAGATATCGGTTTAATTGAATTATTAGAACAAAAATGAAATTCTTTATTTTTAGAAACAATACGCTGGAAAATATCTTCGGCACAGACGAAGTGGAGTATTCTGGTTACGAAGATGTATCATATATACCTCAAAATACATCTTTGTATTTGTGGATGTATCAAATACCCATAAGATGGAATCAGAAGCAACTGGCTGACGAAATTGATGCATATATTAGAAAAATGCAGCTTGTTTTCTCGCAGGTTCCACAAGGGAAAGAATTTGTAGCATTCACATTGGTAGACATCTTTCCTACGAGATTTACTGATGCCAATTTTATTGTAAGGGAGGCTATCGTCCGGTATAATACCCAACTGTATAATATGGCTGGAACGAATGTAAATTTTAAGGTGATTGACTTTTCTGAGTTTACTTCCCGTTATAGGTCAGAGGAATTGATTGGATGGAAATTCTATTTTATTTCTCAAATGTATATATCTTCTAAAATTACCAGTGAATTTGCTACATGGGTAGACTCTAAAATACAGAATATAGCTTTAAAGAGAAAGAAATGTCTCATTCTTGATTTGGATAATACTTTGTGGGGTGGAGTCCTTGGCGAGGAAGGCATTAATGGTATACAAATTGGCGGGGATTATCCAGGTAAGGCATTTTTGTATTTTCAGGAAGCGCTGTCTGCGCTAAGTAAAGAGGGTATTATTTTATCTGTTTGTAGTAAGAACAACGAAGAAGATGTATTCGAAGCTTGGGAGCAAAATCCGTTTATGGTTTTAAGGAAAAAAGATTTTGTTGCTATTCGTATAAATTGGAATGACAAGGCTTCGAATATCGTGGAGCTGTCTAAAGAGCTGAACATAGGTCTTGATAGTATGGTGTTCATTGATGACAATCCGGCAGAGCGTGAATTAGTAAAACAGACCTTGCCTATGGTGGCTGTCCCGGACTTTCCAAAACAAGCATATATGTTACCGCAGTTTTTCATGCAATTAGTTCGTGATTATTTTGAAGTTTACGAAATTACCGGTGAAGATAAAAAGAAGACGGAACAATATAAGGCAAATGCGGAACGTACACGCGAACAAGCCAAATTCTTAAACTTTGAAGATTTTCTTCGTTCATTAGAAATTAAAATTGAGCTTCAGAAGGTGGACTCATTCAATATATCACGAATTGCTCAGATGACGCAAAAAACAAATCAGTTTAATTTAACGACCCAACGTTATTCTGAAGCTGATGTCAGACAACTTCTGGATAATCAATGGAAAATCTATTGCATCAGAGTTTCAGATAAATTTGGTGATAATGGTATCACGGGAGCGGTTTTCATCGCTGATAATAGTATTGAGAATATATTGCTTAGTTGTCGTATATTAGGTAAAGGTATTGAAACGGCTTTCATTAAATTTGTATTTAAATTGTTGGTTGAGGATGGTGTGTCAGCTTTAGAAGCAAAATTTATTCCTACTCTCAAAAACAGACAAGTGGCTGATTTTTATGACCGGCTTGGCTTTTCTGTGATGCGAGTAGAAGAGGGTGTTAAATACTATATGGCGAATATTGACAAATTAGATTTGTCAATACCTGATTATTATTCAATAACAGTTAAACAATAAAGTTATGATTACGAATGAAGAAATAATGGATGTGATGAGAGCTGTTTTAAAAACAGATGTAGATGAGAATACCTCTCAGAATAATTGCGAAAAGTGGGATAGTATGAACCATTTGAATCTGGTTATAGAATTGGAAGATACTTTTGAAGTAGAGCTTGAGCCTAATGAAATCAGTTTGATGAAATCTTTCTCTGACATCAAAAATATTATTTCAAACAAGTTACAATAAGAACCATTATGGGAAAAACATTTATCATAGCCGAGATGTCGGCGAATCATAATGGCAGCAAGCAGATAGGCATAGAAACAATTCGTGCTGCCAAACGTGCAGGTGCAGATGCTATCAAGCTCCAAACATATACAGCTGATACCATAACGTTGGATAATGATAAAATGGAGTTTATGGCTGATTCTACAAGTGTTTGGGCCGGCATGCGTTTGTACGATCTCTATAAGCAAGCCTATACCCCTTGGGAGTGGCACGAAGAATTGTTTCGTGTGGCCAAGGAGGAAGGACTTATCTGTTTTTCATCACCGTTTGATAAAACTGCGGTAGATTTCCTGGAATCCTTGGGCAACCCCATTTACAAAATTGCCTCTTTTGAAATTACGGATATTCCTTTAATAGAGTATGCCGCCAAGAAGATGAAACCGATGGTGATGTCTACCGGCATTGCCACTGAAGAAGACATTCAGTTGGCTGTAGATACTTGCCGTGCGGCGGGCAATGATGATATTACGCTGTTGAAATGCACCTCCTCTTATCCTGCCCCCATTGAGGAAGCCAATCTGTGCATGATAAAGGATTTAGCCGAGCGCTATGGAGTGAAGTCCGGTTTGTCCGATCATACCATTGGCAGTGTGTCTGCCGTAGTGGCTGTGACACAAGGTGCAACCATGATTGAAAAGCATTTTATTATCGACCGTAGTATTGGCGGCCCCGATGCCTCATTCTCAATGAACGAGCAGGAGTTTGCCCAAATGGTGAAAGATATACGCATGGCCGAAGCGGCTATCGGCTCAGTATCGTATGAACTTACTGATAAGATGAAGTCGGGAAGGGAGTTCTCCCGTTCGCTCTATGTAGCCGAGGATATGAAAGCTGGAGAAGTGATTACAGAGCAGAACGTTCGCTCCGTTCGTCCGGGCTTCGGTTTGCACCCTAAGTATCTGAAAGATATATTGGGAAAGAAAGTAAATCAGGATTTGGAGAAAGAAACGAGATTTGCATGGGAGTTCGTGAATAGTTAGAGGTCATCAAAAAAGAGAATATTGTTACTGCAATTCTTAAAAATAAAACTATCTTTGCGGTAGTCTAAACACTAAAAACATAGTCTATATGAATCGCAAGGAATTGGTGAAGCGTCTGAAATATATGATAAAGAGTGTTGCTCCCAACTCTCAGACTATTCTTTATGGTTCTGAGGCACGTGGAGAGGCAAAACAGAATAGTGACATTGATATTCTGATTTTAGTGGATAAAGATACAGTTTCTCCTATGGAGGAGGATGTCATTACTGCTCCAATATATGATTTGGAAATAGAAACAGGTACTATTATTAGCCCGATTGTGATGACTCGTAAAGCTTGGGAGGCAGCAAAGAGAAAGACTGTATTTTATTATAATGTAATGAAAGATGGTGTGTTGCTGTGATGGAAGAGGATATAAAGCGTGATATTGTCAATTATAGGCGTCAAAAGGCATGTGACTTGATGCATGATGTTGATGTCTTGATAGATAATGAACTATGGAATTCTGCTGTAAATAGGATGTATTACGCTTGTTTTCATATGGTTTCAGCATTGTTGATTTTGCATGGAATTGAAGTGAAAAGTCACATGGGAGTTCGACAAGCTTTTGGACTTCATTTTGTAAAGACGAATTTGTTGTCGTCTGAATGCGGGCGTATCTTTTCTAAAATTTACGATAAAAGGCAGTCAAGTGATTATGATGATTTCAAAGAGTTTACCAAAGATGAAATTGATAATTTGTATCCTCAGATTTCATTCTTGATAAGTGAAGTTGATAGATTGATTACAGAAAAATAGATTTCCTTCTTCCCCTCTTTTTTTAGTATCTTTCATCCCCCTTCGTTAGGAAAATACGAACAGATTTTGTTCCTTTGCAAGTAAACAATGCCCCTACGGAACGAATGACAAATATCACCCCATTGCTTTACCAAAGCGGGTATGTGACGATAAAGAATTATTCTCCGCTTACACATCTTTATACGCTGGATATCCCCAATAAAGAAGTGCGCATGGGGTTGATGAATTTGGATATAGAATAAAAAAGGGAGCCTTTTACAGCCCCCTATACTCCCTTTCCGCATCGAAGCACGGACAAGCTTTCACCGGATTCAAGTCGTGATGCCCAATAATCAGTGCCCGTGGAAAGATGCGTTTCAACTCGCGTAGCAGTGCCAGCAACGAAGCCTTCTGCTCCAAAGTGCGGGTATCAGCAGGACAGCCTTCGGCATCCAACCCTCCTTCGTAACAGATGCCGATGGAGTGGCGGTTGTATTATTTTGTATATTTTAGGTATCGTGTTATGATATAATAAACTAAAAAGCTAATTGTAGACTTAAAGTGCTGTATATCAAAATATTGTTTTTGTTTACTTTGAATTTTCCATAATCCAGAATACAGTTGTATATGTGAAACTCAAAATTTTATAGCTATGAAAAATTAGATAAGAAAAGATGTAAGGGTATGCCTTATACCCGATTATATGGAAACGCACACTATTACCACTTATAGATTAGCAAGTGATAAATTTCTCCGCACATATTTTCCTGAAAGTGCGTATGGACTTACCCCATCCATGAAGTTCAAAAGGAGAAAGCGTTAATAATTTGTTCAGAACTGAAAAAGCCAACTTATCCATTTGTTTATAATGGGTAGGTTGGCTTTTGGGCTTAATAGTGCTGTTGGGCTATAAACAAATTAGGGTATAAAATAAATCTCTCTACCACCATCAATTGTTACTCCATTGCTGCTCCATGTGTAATTGTAATTTTCGGTTTGACTAAAACCATTATAGTCTATAGTACTACCATTCAATGATTTTGTCTGGTTTTTAGGAGCGATACCTAAATAGCCTGCCCAATAAAGGCAATCCACCTCGTCAATGTCTATACTATAAATGTGATAGTAGAACAACATGTTTTTACTATTGGGAGTAGCATAGTAATCGAAGTCGTGAATTCTTTCCCATTCCAATTTGTTATCACTGTCAAAGAAACATTTTGTTTGAACTTTAATAATGTTTCCATCTTCCCATGTGATAGTGTATTCTCTGTTCTCTCTATTGTCTTTCATAAAGATGAGATGTCCTTCGGAATCATATTTACATGTTTTTGTATTGGAATAAGTATAACCACCGGATTCAGTAATCGTCTGATAAATTTCTTCTGCAAATCCTTGTGAGTTCACCCATACCTCAATCGTATAGTTTGGGGCTTTATTACTACCATCATACTCTACTATAACATCAGGTACGCCAACAGCTTTAGTCTTTGCAGGATAATTGTAGGTAAATGTAGCCGTTCCATAGTCATCCTCCATTTTAGTAAGAAAACCATTTGAATAAGTGAATTTCATATCATCCACTTGTTGTGGAAACTTGTTCTTGAATACCTTTTCTGCTTGGGTCTGGGCTTGTGAACGCTGCTGGATTCTGAATTTAGCCAATGCTTTTGTCCCATTCTTTGGCAAAAGAGGGATAACACAACCGCGGGCATTGGATGTCATATTGGGTTTTATATTAAATGATATTATTTCATTGCGTATCACTGCACGACTTTTTATTGTCGCACTCACCCAATCAGTCGCATCTTCGGGAATGAGCACTTCATAATCAAAATTTACGTCTAATGGTATGGTTACTTTTCCTCCGTCTGTAGGTATGCTGTAGGTAAGCGGTTGTCCTTCTTCTGAACTGCTGATATTCATTTCCCATTCGTAGAAGTTAATCACGTTCAGAGATGTATATCCGTTTCCGTCAGAAACCAACACATTGACATACCCATCAACATAAGAATCGGGAGCGGTCACTGTTATAATGCCACCGTCTGTAGTCTGATTTTCCAATCTTACTTTATAATTTCCATCTGACGAGGCTGATACTATAGTTTTATCTGTAGCCCCTTTCAGTGTATATGGAATCTGAACAGTCTGCCCTGCTGAAATGCCTTGTTCTTGCACATCAAAAATAATACTTACAGCTTTATATCGGGGAAGAGTAAAAGTTGTATTGTCTGCCAATGTAAAGGTTACTGTATTATCATTGACTGTCACATCTTTAAATGTTTCATCAACAGTTGTAGCGGCAGCCCCTAACTTAGTCCAGTTAGCCCCTTTGTCATAAGACACATACCAGAAATTATTTTCTATCTTTAATTGTGGAGTGGTACCGTCCTTTCCATCCGTACCACTTTCTCCGTCTTTTCCATCAGTGCCTATAGCCTTTATTTTATTTCCGCCACTATCCAGAAGCCATTTTCCGTCGAGTGTCCAATAGTAAATTCCATCAGAATCCTTTGACACCCCAATAATAGGCGTGACTCCATCTTTTCCATCAGTACCATTTACTCCATCCTTTCCATCTGCACCATCTTTCCCGTCCTTTCCATGATAGATAGTTATAGGTTGGCTTTTAGTAAATGTAATAGTATAACCCACTTCCTTACCATCCTTGGTAATAGGAGTTACGCTTGTTACATAATCGTTGTTTTCCAACGCTGCCACAATGTTTTGCAGAGAGGAGATATTTGTGTTTATTTGTTTGCAGATTTCTTCCAGTTGCGTAACCCTATTTTCTAAATTATCTACTCTGTCTATAATAATAGAATCATCATAATCATCACCGCAAGACGTAAAGCTTATGCTAAAGAGGATGGCAATAATTGCCATTCCATTTAATCTGAATGCTTTCATTGTTGTTTTATTTTTAATATGAATCTATTTAATGTATTTATTCCCACTTAAAAGAATAAATTGTAATATCAGTTTCGGTACGAGTTTCTGTTACATTTCTTTCATCATCAGTAATAACACCGTCACCATTTTTATCTGTAAATGATTGTTTAGTAGTGTTCACGTATGTATATGTTACAGTGCAGCTTTCCACATATCCATCTTTATCTAATTTATATTCAAATTTAACTGTATCTTCATAAGTATATTCAGACTTACAAGTTTCCTTGAAATATTCATCATAATATTCATATATTTCAGTATCCTTACTAAATATCTGTTCGGGCAGTTGATTAGTGCGCATACCTACGAGTTCGGGATGTGCGAAGAAAATATAATCATCATCTAAAGCATCCCAGCCTTCATCTTCCATATTTGGGAACCATCCCTTACAAGTCTTTCCGTTGTAAGTGTATTCATAAACATAAGATTTTTCACTATTATTCTCTTTGTATATATGTTTTGTCATTTTCCCATTATCCCAAGTATAAGTATAGCTGCAATCGTCACCACTATGTCTTTCATCCGTTTCATCTACTTTAATTAATTGGTTGGATGAGTTATAGGTAAATGTTTTTGAAGCTCCTTCGTTGTTCTGTTGTTTTCTCACTAAATTATCAGAAAGTGTGTATGTTCTTCTTGCATCTCCACGTTTTGTTGCAATAATGGTATTATTGCCCCAAGTGAAATTGATAATATTGTTGTCTGAATGTCCATCCTCGTTATCAACAATGGATGTTAGCCTGCTTTGATTGTCGTACGAGAATGTATATATACTGATATACCCATCATCAGATGTTTCTTTAATCTCCATTAGTTTCTTTTGGTTGGTGATAATACCATCATCATTTTTGATTGGGTCATCGTCATCACTGCAAGAAACAAAATTCACACACATTACTACGGCTAGTAAAGCCATTCCAATTAATCTAAAAGTTTTCATTTTTAATCTAAGTTTATTTGTG